>ERZ761609.15-NODE-15-length-268314-cov-12.029020_pt1 | contig 268314 bp, 238 predicted proteins | sample MGYA00511163_ERZ761609 | MGnify/ENA primary metagenome ERZ761609 (study PRJEB28899, sample SAMN02445070) | bioreactor sludge metagenome | biome: EBPR sludge | place: Australia: Brisbane, Thorneside Wastewater Treatment Plant | collected 2011-12-16 ... | reverse complement strand
AGTTCAGACGTGTGCTCTTCCGATCTCTCTCTCAGATCGGCGGGGCCAGCACGCAGGCGTTCTTTGACAACGGTACGAACGGCGACCAAACGCCCGGCGACAACGTCTTTTCATTTCTCGCGACCGTTCCGCCCGAGAGCGTCGGCGGTATTCGGGCCGTAACCGCCGTTGCCTCAGACGCGCAGGCCAGAACGGTAAACGTAAACCAGAATATTACCGTCAACGCGCCGCTGCCGGGCGAAGATCCGCTGATATTCGGTAACCCGAGCAACGCCACCCCTGATATTTCGAATGAGAACAATTATCTGATGCTTAAGCCTCAGTATTCCCTTTCGTACAACCGTTCCAAAGCGACGCCGAACTGGGTTGCGTGGCGGCTGGACAGCACTTGGGTCGGCACGACGCCGCGGCAGGATGATTACCGGCCCGATCCGGCTCTGCCCGCTGGCTGGTATCAGGTCCTCGATACAGATTACTCGGGCTCGGGTTACGACCGCGGCCACATGTGTCCGTCGGGTGACCGGACGAATTCCGTCCCGAACAACTCCGCGACCTTCCTGATGACCAATTTCGTGCCCCAGCTGAGCGCGAACAATCAGGGCCCGTGGGAGGAATTCGAGTCGTATTGCCGAACGCTCGCCGCACAGGGCAAAGAGATCTACATCTTTACCGGGCCGTCGGGCAACGCCGGTACTATTGCTCAGGGCCGGATCGTCGTTCCCTCGGTAACGTGGAAGGTGGTTCTGGTTCTTCAGAACGGTACCGACGACCTTGCTAGAGTTAATAAGTCGACACGCGTGTTTGGCATCGTCGTCCCTAACCAGGGCCCGCTCGATATCAATGCCCCGTGGCGCAATTTTCGGGTAACGGTCGATTCGGTCGAGCTGCTCACAGGTTTTGACTTCTTTACTCAGGTGCCAAAAAACACACAGGAGATCATGGAACGCCGCCGGGATAGAGAATGATGCACACATATCGCCCGCAGAAGCTTACAAACCGTGTCGCCTTTGCCGCGGTACTTCTTTTGCTTTCGCTCAACGTTGCTGCCTTCGCTCAGCGCGACCTGGCGATCGCGGCGATACAGGGCGATAAGGACCTTTCGCCATACGACGGCCAGGCCGTCAGGATCACTGGCGTCGTCACCGCCCGGATTCGGACCGGATTTTTCGTCCAGACACCTGATGATAAGGCCGACGCCGATCCGAATACCTCGGAAGGGATCTTCGTTTTCACGCGAACCGACCCGCCGACCGAAGCCTTGGTCGGCAATCTTGTATCGGTAACCGGCAAGGTCGAAGAATTTCGGCGTAATAACGAACCGAACAGCCTGACGATCACCGAGCTCGCCTTTCAGGCCGATCGTGACCAGGTTCGCGTCATTTCGACCGGCTACGAACTGCCGAAACCGATCGTGCTCAAGACGGATGACTTCAAGCCGAACACCATCGATCAGCTCGAAAGGTACGAAGGAATGCGTGTCCAGGCGAATGAACTGATCGTCATTTCGCCGACCGACGGGCAGGTCGATGTAAAGAACACACGCTCGGAATCGAACGGGACCTTTTATGGCGTGCTGAAAGGAATTAAACGGCCGTTCCGCGAACCAGGACTCGAAATTGCCGAGTATTTGTTCATTGACGAAAAGGCCCGCGCAAAATTCAAGTCCGAATTCCCAAAGCTGCCGTTTTTTGACATGAATCCTGAAAGGCTGCGGATCGAATCGTCGTCTCAAACGGGAGCAAGGCCGATCAATGTGACCGTCAGCACCGAACTTAGCGGGATAACGGGCGTCATGCACTACGCATTTCGCACGAATACGCTTATCGTAGACGCAGATAACCGGCCGAAGCTTTCCGGCACCATCAAGCCGAATCCGCTTCCTGTGCCGAAACCGGGACAATTTTCGGTCGCGGGGATGAACATCGAGAATTTCTTCGATGACCAGGATGACCCGGCATTTCGTGAAGATGTGGTCGCGCCCGAGGCCTTTCAACGAAGGCTGAACAAGATCTCGATCGCCATCCGCGATGTGATGAAGCAGCCCGATGTGATCGGGATCGTCGAGGCCGAGGGCATCTATGCAATATCTAAGCTCGCTGAGAAGATCAATGCCGACTCAGTTGCCGCGGGCCTGCCAGATCCGAAATACGCTGCATACCTGTTTGAAGGCAACGACGGCCGCGGCATCGACAATGGATTTCTCGTCAAGACCTCCCGAGTTACGATCCTGGACAATAAACAGTTTGGCAAAGCCGAAAAATACAAGCATCCGGGAACCGGTGAAGAGGTGTTCGTGAACGACCGGCCGCCCCACATGCTAACCGTCGCGATCAACGACGCCGCTCAGCGGCCATTTCAGTTCACGATCGTCGTCAACCATATGAAGTCGTATTCCGGTTACAACGATCCGCGCCAGCAGGACAACGTCAGGCTGAAGAAAAAGCTACAGGCCGAATTTCTTGCCAAGTGGGTGAACGAAAGACAGCGCGCGGGCGAAAAGGTGATCCTTGTCGGCGACTTTAATTCTTACGAGTTCAGCGATGGGATACTCGACATGATCGGGACTATAAAGGGTGCTCCGGCGGCGAAAGATGCGGTGTTCAATGCCTCGCCCGACCTGGTAGAGCCCGACCTGATCAACCTGGTCGATCTGATCGACGTCAAGCAGCGATATTCATACACGTTCGACGGCAATGCCCAGACGCTCGACCACATTCTGATAACTCAGTCGCTGCGAAGCCACGTCAACGGGTTTGGGTTTGCCCGCGTCAACGCGGATTTTCCCGAGGCGTTCCGAGCGGACGGTTTACGGCCCGAGCGCTTTTCTGACCACGATCCCGCGGTGGCTTACTTTTCTTTTCAAGGCACAACCGGCAAATAGGATCTGAAGGGGGGACGTATCGGTTAGCCTTCCAGGATCACCTGAGCGATCGCCTGATCCGCCGTATGCGAGATCGAGAGGTGGATGCGTTTTACACCGCCTTCCTTCATAAGCCGCTCGGCCTCGCCGGTGATCTTGAACGAAGGTGCTCCATGATCGTCGTTGACCACCTCGACATCCTGCCATTTCAGTTTCCCGCGCCAGCCGGTCCTGAGAGCCTTAAATAGAGCTTCCTTCGCGGCAAAACGTGCTGCGAACGATTGATCTGCGGCCTTTCCTTTGCTTTCGCAATATGCCCGTTCGTCGGGCGTGAAAACACGCTCGGCAAAACGCGGAGTTCTGGCGATGGAATCGCGTATGCGATAAACTTCGATCATGTCTATGCCTGTCGAGACTATCATGGAAAACGATCCGGAGGTCGATGATGAGACTTTAGCAGACTCTGGGTTCTATTGGCGAGAACACAATGGCGTCAAGGTCCTTGTCTGCCGGCCGCTTGAATCAGCCGGCTTCGTGAACGGATTTTCGACGCGTCTCGGCGGAGTTTCAGATGTTCGATCAGAGACGTATGGCCTGCTCGGGAGCGACCTCAACCTTGCCGGGTATGACGAGGACCTGGCCGAGAACATCGAAGAGAACCGCCGCCGATTCCTTGCCGTCCTTGATGGCGAATATACTCTATCGACCGTTTGGCAGGTTCACGGCGACTCGATCAAAGTGATTCGGTCGTATGCCGATGCACGCGAAACGGACCAAAAGTTCGATGCGCTGGCTTCCGACTTGCCTGATCTGCTGATCGGCGTCAAAACCGCCGACTGCGTCCCGATATTGATCGGCGATCCGGTCTCGGGTGCATTCGCTGCCGTTCATGCCGGATGGCGCGGGACTGCTCGGTCGATCGCGAAAAAGGGGGTCGAAACCCTGGCCGGTGAGTTTGGAGCAAGGCCCGGATCGATGTTTGCTGCCATCGGGCCGTCGGCTTGCGGGCGGAAGTATGAGATCGGTAAGGACGTCATTGATGCATTTGCCGAGAATTTTTCCACAAGTGGAAAATACTTCACCCCGACCGTCGAGGGACACGCATTGGTCGACCTTCAGGGAGCAAATATCGATCAACTGACGAATGCAGGAATCGACCCCGCGAACATCTTTACATCGCCATTTTGCACCATTGAGCGAACTGATCTTTTCTATTCTTACCGCGTTGAAAAGAAGCTTTATGGCAGGACCGGAAGATCGCTCTCGGTCATCGGGCGCCGGAACCCCTGACGGACATCAGCGAATCCGGATCGATGACCCCGCTGTTCGGCTGTCGGGTAAGTAGCAGACCTCGTCGGTACATGCCTGGAAATCGACTTTTGCAGATACCTGTATAGTGCGGTTTCGAAGTTGTTTTGGAATGGTAAGGGTGAACGGAAACTCGACGCGGCCTTCGTAGACATTCAAAGCATCAGACGAGAATTTGAACGTCCGATCTCTTCCCTTCGGATAGCGAATTTTGCCAGCACGGATCCCGGAGGCCTTTACGACAACAGTGGTCGGGATCAGATACTCACTTTCAGGTCGGTTTGAGTTGACGTGCAGCCCTTCCGGTAAATCGAGAACTACCACGCCGCGGACCGTTGAGCCGCGTTCGACCGTATTTTTCTCGAACCTGATCTCAGCGGTCTGAGCCCCCGCCCTGCTCACTGCAAAACCAAGGACAAAAAGCGTGATGAGAAATAAGGTACTCCGATTCATCATGTAGGTTAGATCAAACTTCTGGTGCGGTTTCGACATTCTTGATCCTGAAACTCGCCGCCATCGATTCTATCCGCTCGCTATACTCGTCGCGATGATCGGCCAGGACGACCACAGCGAGCTGAAATATGCCGTCAACCGCTTCGATCCACCGATAGAATTTCGCGGTTCTGACCATTCCGCTGAGCGCCTCAGTCTCCAATGCCAGACATCGGGCACCGCCGATTGTCAACGGCGTTTCGGACATGATCTTTTCCCCGCGTTGGCTCACCACTGTCTTCATACCGCCGAATGTCTCGCCCGAAAAGAACTCGATCTTAGCGACCACATGGTGAAGATCTTCGGCTTCGTCGCGGCCAAGATCCTTCGATCGGGCCGAAAATAAAACCCCATCTTCAGGCTCGGCAAGATCTATCAAACCGTCTGGCTTTTCGATCGCAAAATACTCGGTCTCGATCGATTCGGCCGCGTAGGCCTGAGCGGCGCTTCGCTTGATCTTGGTCGAGGCCCATACCATCAGCGCGACGAGGATCAATCCGGGAATTAGAAGTTCCATATTAAGCGAACAAATGTCCTGAGGCAGATCGATCGCCAATATAGACGCTACGCCGCCTTCGCGGCAAGCTGCCCGCAGGCTGCGTAAATATCACGGCCACGCGGCGTTCTGATATAAGCCGATATGCCTTTCGATTCGAGGACCTCCTTAAATCTCTTGACCTGATCTTCTGTCGAAGGTGAATAATCGAGCCCTTCCGCCGGATTGTGTGGGATCAGGTTGATCTTCACCTTTCTGAGTTTGCTTTGCTTTATAAGCGCCGCGAGTTCGTTCGCGTGAGCATCACTGTCATTCACGCCGCCTAGCAACACGTACTCGAACGTAAATCGTTCACCTCTCTTAAGGCTCTTCTCGAACGAGCGGGCCGCTGCCATCAGATCGGCGATCGGCCACCGTTTGTTTATCGGCATCAACCGATTTCGCAGCTCATCATTGGCGGCAGTCAGCGAGATCGCAAGATTCGGCCGCCGGTCGAGCTCTGCAAATTCATATATCCTGGGGACGATCCCGGCAGTCGAGACAGTCACCCGTCCGGGGACGATATGAAGGCCGGCGGGGTCTGACATAATGTCGAGTGCCTTTATCAGATCTTCGAAATTCAGGAACGGTTCGCCTTCGCCCATGGCGACCAGGTTCGTACCATGAGGTGTCGGAACGCCCGGCCCGTAAATCTCGTTGAGCACGATCGTTATCTGTTCGACGATCTCGCCCGCGGTAAGGTTGCGAAGCAGGCCGAGCTTCGCGGTCATACAAAAATCGCATTTCAAAGGACAGCCGGATTGCGAAGAAAAGCAGATCGTATCGCGGTTCTCAGTTGGGATAAAGACCGTCTCGACCGGATAGCCGTCGTGTGTTTTCATTAGGAACCGCCGCGTCCCATCGGACGACGCGAAGCTGGATTCGACAGTCAGCGTTGACGCAGTGGCTGTCTCGGCCAGCTTTTCGCGAAGCGCTTTCGGCAGATCCGTCATCTCAGCGAATGAGGCCAGCCGCCGATCGTGCAAACCGCGGAAAACCTGATCGGCACGGTAGCGCGGTTCGCCAAGCTCCTCGAAATACTCGATCAGCTCGATCCGCGACGATCCACGTATATGCATTAGGTCGGGCACAACGTTGATTTTAACGCATTCAGACCGCCTTCGACATCGGTATCGGTCGATTTTATGCTGCGGCAGATTCGGCCGCCTCAAAGTAGATGTCCGTTTTGTTACAATCTTTCTCAATGCCGAAGGTCAGTAAAATACCGGATCGCTGGATGTTGGCGATCGCGCTTTTGATCTTCTCAGCTGTGCCGGCGTGTCAGAGACCGGCCGTGACGACCGGACCGGCTATCACAACTGGGACAGAAACAGTTTCACCGAATCCGCGAACAAATGGTTCCGAAAGCGAACATCTTGCCTTTGGCAATCTATCGAACGCAACGACGGATCCTGCCGATCAGGACAATTTTCTCATTCTCGGGAATGGCTCTGCGTTCTCCTACAATGACAGTCGCGGAACGATCAACTGGGTCTCATGGCGAACGGAGCGCTCGGATCTTGGCGACTCGATCCCCAGGCCGGATTTCAGGCCCGATCCGCGACTCCCCGACAATTTCAAGCGGATCGGATACTACGACTATTCCGGAAGCGGTTTTGACCGAGGCCACATGGTACCGAGTGCGGACCGATTCGCAAGCAAAGAACTTAACGAAGAGACGTTCCTGATGACGAATATCGTTCCTCAGTCTGGTGCGTTGAATCAATACCCCTGGAACAAGCTCGAATCGTTCGCCCGGGGTCAGGCGTGGCGCGGAAGCGACTTATATCAGGCTGCGGGCGTTTACGGAGACCAGGGTTCGCTCAAAGGAAAGATCGTCGTCCCGACGAATTGCTGGAAGGTGATAGTCGTGGTGCCGCGCGGTAAACGGATCGAGGCGAACGACCCGAGAATGCGCGTTTTCGCCGTCGATATGCCAAATGATCCCGGGATCGAGAACGTCCGCTGGGAGCGGTATCTAACGACTATCCGCACTATCGAATCAAAGACCGGCCTTGACTTCTTTTCAACATTCCCGGCGGAACTGCAGGACCGTATCGAGAACCGCCGCGACACAAGATCCGGGAAGCCGTGAAACTTTGTTTATCAGATCGCGTATGAGATCGAATGAAACATGCATTCCTGATCGTCGCGCTTTCATTTCTGTCGTTTTCGGCAATGGCCCAAACACCTGTACCAAAAGAAGCCGCACCGGCTGATGTCGCATCGATCGACGCGATAATGAAGGCGGTCTATGACGTCATATCGGGCGACGCCGGTGAGCCTCGCGATTGGGATCGGTTTCGGTCGCTCTTTCACAAGGACGGACGATTGATCCCGACCGGAAAGAATCCGCAGACCAACGTCTTTGCTGCGCGGGCGATGACGCCCGACGATTACGTTGCGAGAAACGAGCCGTTCTTCGCCAAGAACGGTTTTCACGAACGCGAGATCTCGCGCAAGGTCGATCAGTATGGCAACATCGCCCAGGTATTTTCAACGTATCACGCGTTTCGGAGCAAGACCGACAAAGAACCGTTCCTGCGCGGCATCAATAGTTTCCAACTCGTTAATGACGGTAAACGTTGGTGGGTCCTCACGATCTTCTGGCAGGCCGAGACCCCCGACAATCCGATCCCGCAGCAATATCTGAAGGGCAAGAACTGATCCAAAATTAGCGCTTGACATTGAATGATGCGCTGAGTTAACTTAACACCGTTTAGTTTGTTAACACTGTTAAGTACCATGCCGTCGAAAAGCAAAAGAGAAAATGCGAAAGAGAGTTTGCGGCAGGAGATCATGGATGCGGCTCGCGAATTGTTTGTCAACGAAGGATACGAACGTGTTTCCATGCGAAGGATCGCGGACCGCATCGGCTATTCGGCGACAACGATCTATCTTTATTTTGACGATAAGGCCGACCTTATGACGCAGATCTGCGAGCAGACATTTGGCGAGCTAACGCGCAAGATCACCGCGATCAATAGAAGGTCGGCCGACCCGATCGAAGGCCTTCACGCGGGTATGGCCGAATACATAAACTTCGGACTCAGGCACCCTAGCCACTATCTTTTGCTCTTCGGGACCACTTCACCAAAAGAAATGAAAGTAAGTTTTGAAAACTCGAATGGAAAGCTCGCTTTCGAAACGCTTCGCGAGGCGGTGTCGAGATGCATCGACAGCGGACGTTTCCGTACCGGCGACGTCGAGCTGATCAGCCAGTCGCTTTGGGCCGGGCTGCACGGGATCACATCGCTTTTGATAACACAGCGGCACTTTCCGTTCGTCGCCCGAAAGAGGCTGATCGAGAATACGATTCAGACAATGATCGCCGGCGCCGCACGTTAATTTTTTTTGACCGCTGCTTAACACTGTTAAGTAAGCGCTCAGGCCAATTTAGGAGCTAATAGAGATGAATGCAGAAACGATCTTTTCAGTAGCGAACACAACCGCATTATTCAGCTGGATACTCATTGCTGCCGCGCCGAAATGGAAATTCACGCGTGTGGTTGTCGTCTCGGGCGCGATACCGATACTGCTGTCGGCGGCCTATCTCGTCCTTGTCGTTACGTTCTTCGGATCGGCAGAGGGCGGATTCGGGTCGCTTGCCGATGTGATGAAACTCTTCACCAATGAATGGGCCGTGCTTGCAGGCTGGATACACTACCTTGCTTTCGACCTCTTCGTCGGTATTTGGGAGGTTCGTGACGCCGAGGAACAAGGTATCTCTCATTGGTTCTTGATACCGTGTTTGTTCTTTACGTTCATGCTTGGCCCGATCGGCCTGTTGATGTACACCGGCCTGCGGTTCGCACTGAAAAAGAGAGGTGAGAAATGATAGCGCGATTGTTCGAAACTCAACGGCCGTTGATGATCGCCGGTACGGTGTCGTTCGCGTTGTTTGCGATCACGGCGGTTCTGATATTTGCCGACGCGACCGAAATTCTCGGGATCAACCGTTGGATAAAGCCGATGAAGTTCTTTATTTCGATAGCGATATTTCTTTGGACGATCGCCCTGTACTTCGACTTACTTCCAACCGGAGCCGGGCGGCTTAACAAGATCGCATGGATGATCATCGCGATCTTTGTAATTGAGATGGCTGTGATCGCAGGACAGCCGCTTCGAGGCGAAACGTCGCACTTCAATACATCGAGCGCTTTCAATGGTGCTCTTTTCGCCGCAATGGGTACGGCGATAGCGACCCTGACCGTCATTATGTTCTATGTGGCTTATCTGTATTTCAGGAGCGAGGTCCAACTGCCGGCGGCCGTCGTGCTCGGCTTGCGTCTCGGGCTCGTTGTAATGCTCCTGGGAAGTCTTCAGGGAGCGTATATGTCGTCCCAAATGGGCCACGCGGTCGGTGTGCCCGACGGCGGTGCCGGATTGCCGCTGGTAAATTGGTCAACCGAGGGCGGCGATCTGAGGGCGGCTCATTTTATCGGGCTGCACGGGCTGCAGGCGATACCGCTTTTCGCCGCGATCTACCAGCGTTACAGGCCCGCAGCTGCCACTCTTGCAACAGCGGCCTTTGCCGTCGTTTATGCCGGTGCATTCACTGCTGTCTTTATTCAGGCTGTTTATGGGCAGCCATTACTTGCCATCTTCTGATCAAGTTCGGCATCCAAACCGGCACTGTGCGCGAACTGGAAATTTCGAAGTTACTTTCGAGATCCTATTATGGCCGAGCACATTTTGAAACGGGAATTAACGATCGATCTGCCGCGTGGCGACGTCTTCGTCTTTTTTGCCGACGCCGGGAACCTTGAGCGGATAACGCCTCCGGAACTCAATTTTCATATCATTACACCGCAGCCGATCGATATCAGGCAGGGTGCGTTGATCGACTACAAGCTAAAGATGCGCGGCCTGCCTATGAAATGGCGTACCGAGATATCGGTGTGGGAGCCGCCTTTCCGCTTCGTCGACCAACAATTGATCGGGCCGTATAAACAGTGGATCCATACGCACACGTTCACAGAAATATCGGCGGAACGGACGCTGATCGAGGACGAAGTGCGCTATCGCCTTCCGCTCGAACCGCTTGGGGACCTTTCTCATTTTATCGTTCGCCGCGAGCTTGATCACATTTTCGACTTCAGGCAAAAGGCCGTCGCCGAGATCCTTCAAGGCGCCGGCCACTCGCCGGTGTAGGCGATGTCCGCACGGCCCGTGATGAGCATCTCGCCATCGTCACGCCACACGAAGTCGGTGGTGCCGCCGACCGCGTGAACCGCGAGGTTCTTGCCGGTACGGCCAGTGAATGCCGATAGGACCGCTGCTCCGCTTGAGCACGTACCTGATGATGACGTCTCGCCAGCGGCGCGTTCCCAGATCCTGATCTCAATGTTCTCGCGGTCGATAACCTTCACAAAAACGATATTCGCTTTCGACGGAAAGACCGGATGGGTTTCCAACGCCTTTCCATATTTACGCCAATCAAGATCAAGATCGTCGACGAATGTGATCGCTACAGGGTTGCCGACATTAACGCAAGACATCCTGAATTCCCTACCAGCCGCCGTGACTGAAAGATCGATCACGGATTCAAGCGGTTCCGATGTAAGGACGGGAACATCCCTGCTCGCGAACTTTGGCTCGCCGATCTCGGCCTCAAATCGATAGTGGCCCGGTGATTCCTCGTCGATCAGGCGAAATCGCTTGTTGCCGCTGCGGGTTTTCAGTCGAAGCACCGGCAAACTCCAGAGCTGTTTGAAGTAAATGTACGAGACGGCGCAGCGTGTCCCGTTCCCTGAAAACCCGGCAACGCTGCCATCCGGATTAACGATCTCGCAAAAGAAATCAGCATCGCTGTCGGGTGTTCGCTCGATGATGGCGATGCCGTCTGCACCGGCGCCCGTGTGTCGGTTGCAGATGCCGATGGCCAATTCGGAAAGATCATTGTCTTCGGCGATCGCTGCTTTTTCAATGACTATGTAGTCATTGCCGAAACCGTGAAACTTGCAGAACGAAATGCTGCTCATCTTATTCGTGCGATCGCGACGATGATCTCCTGGCCGTCGGTATATCTGAGGGTGAAATCGACCGCATCGCCGACCTTAAGTCCGTCAAGCAGTTTTTTATCCGAAACGAAAAACTCCATCCGCATCGGAGGCATAATGCCGGGAATGTCGTCATGATCCATCTCGACAGAACCGAGATCGGCGTTGATCTTTGTGACAGTTCCTTTGCCCGGATAATCGCCGTTTTTCGGCTTCGGCAATTGTGTTGCCTGCGGCGATGCGGCTGGTTTGTTCGATGCGTTCGACGGCGAGGCTGATCTTGAGCCGCCGCAAGCGACGGCCGCGATCAACATGGCAAACTTGCAGATAAGAAGAAGTAAGGCGTTGGTGCGTCGCATAGACACGAATTCCGGGACATCGGCGTCCGGTAAACTTCTTCCGGTAAGTGATTCAGGACCGAATACGCCCGCGATCCGGAACCTCGGCCTTAATGCGGCGGCTAATTTACCCAGTCCGCAATGAAGACATTTGTGTCGCCCACTGTGGCCGTATTTCGGTTCGAGGCGAATACGAGCTTTTTGCCATCCGGCGAGAAGATCGGAAACCCGTCAAACGTCTCGTTAAAAGTAACGCGCTCGATTCCGGTGCCGTCGAGATTTATTAATGCCAGATCGAAATTTGGCTGGCGACGTCGGTCAGTCCTGTTCGGGTCGAAATAGTTGGTGCAAAAGATTATCTTTTTGCCGTCGGGCGTAAAGAACGGAGCAAATGACGCTGACCCGAGATTTGTTACCTGACGCTTGTTCGATCCGTCTGCGTTCATCACCCAGATCTCGAACACGGTCGGGACGACCAGCTTCTTCGCAAGCAGGTCCTTGTAACGTGCGATCTCGGCCTCGGTCTTCGGGCTCGAACGGCGGTATACGATCATTTTCGAATCCGGCGAATAGAATGCGCCGCCGTCGTACCCGATCTCGTTGGTCAAGCGCTTTACATTCCTGCCATCCACATCCATTGAATAGAGGTCAAGATCGCCGTCGCGCTCCGATGTAAATACGATCTTTTTGCCATCAGGGGAAACGGTCGCTTCGGCATCGTATCCGGGAACATTGGTAAGACGCTTGATGTCCGTGCCGTCGGCCTTTGCGGTGTAAAGTTCATAGTCACCGTAGACTGGCCAAACGTAGCCTTGCGAACGGTCGGGGTCGGGCGGGCAGTCTTTTCCTCCGCTCTGTGTCGATGCATAGATCACACGCTTTCCGCCTTTGAAATAATAAGCGCAGGTCGTGCGGCCTTCGCCGTTCGAGATCTGCCGGGTCGCGGTACCGTCGATATTCATCGAGTAGATCCGATCGCATCGGTGGCCGTCGCGTTTCGATTGAAAGATCAGCTGCTTGCCATTCGATGAGAAATACGCCTCGGCATTTTCACCGCCAAACGTCAGTTGTTTGATATTCTTGAGCCGCTTTTCACCCGCGACGGCAAGACTCGGAGACTGTGCCGCTGCCGGTACGAATTGCGATATAATCAAAGTAAGGATAATAATTATTAGCTTCGCCATAATGGGTAATGTAACATTTACGCTCAACTTGATCTTAGTCTTGAGCTATTAGAATAGCGAATATCGGCCCATTGTTAAACTGATCGCGGCAAACCATCTCGCAAAGGCCCGTCGATCACCAGAAAACACAACAAAGTTCATCGTCCGAATTATGATGTTCGAATCGAAACAAGAGGTCTTGGATTGGTACGATAGGCAGGAACGAGCCCTTTCCGACGAATTCATCGATAACGTCGAATGGGGCAAGGTTCGTGATCATCCGTTCGATGAGAGATTGATACCTGTACTGCTCTACATGCGCGACGTCGAAACGCTCACCGATATGTATTGGCAGGAATTGAAACGGACGCCGACCGGCCGAGATCCTGTGATCTCCAAATTCATGGAGCGTTGGGGCATTGAGGAAGTCACCCACGGCGAGGTGTTGAATCGATTTCTGAACGAACTTGGCCATAAGACCGAAACGGATTGGGCATCAGGCGTTAGACGTGCCGTATCGAAGTTCTATCATGTGAACACTTATCTGCTTACCTCGCTGACCAATCTGATCGGGCATCGATTTACGGCGACGCATATGACCTTCGGTGCGGTTCATGAAATGACAACGGCGCAGGCATACCGCCGGATGATCGAGATCGCCGACCATCCGATACTGACCGGAATTCTAAAGGCGATAATCCGTGAGGAATCTGCGCATACGCAATTTTATTGGAGCGTTGCCCGTCTGGAGTTAAGAAAAAACGACAGCGCCCAACGACTTGCCCGCCGTGTGATCGAGCATTTCTATTATCCCGTTGGCCAGGGCTCGCTGCGGAAAGAAAGGACCAAGCGGGTCGTTTCGGTCTTGTTTGGTGAAGACGACGCACTAGCCGTATTGGATCGGGCGGTCACGCAGCGCGTACAGCAATTGCCCGGCTTCGATGGTGTTACGAAGGTGACCGAAAAGATCGGGCAGGTCGCCGGAAGCCGTCTCATGCGTTGAGATGCGCGACCCAAATGAGCATTCAAACCAGGTCAATTCCGATAGAACTCAACCCCGTTCTTTACCTCCAATTCGACGCGGCCATTTGCCTCTGCGTAGTCGAGATGAGCAACCGCCTCTGAGATCGCGAGAAAGCGGTGTACGTCGTGGTCGAACGAATTTGGAAAGAGCCGTTGCGCAACCTCAAAGGCAGTTACGCCGCGATGGTCGACAAGACCGGCAACCCGTTTCTGACGGTCGTCTATCGCCCGAACGTATCGATTAAAGATCTCTTCGAAATCGGTCACCGGCTCGCCGTGTCCGCCATGCGTCAGAGTCGGCTTTTGGGCCCGCAGCTTTGCCAGGCTGACCAGATATTCAGCAAGCGACGCAAAACGGCGGTCAGGATCGACCGGATCAGGCGACAGCATCGGATTTGGAGTGATCCGTTTGAGGACACAATCGCCGCAGACCAATGTCCGGTTGGCCTCGCGCACAAATGAACAAGAACCCGGCGTATGTCCGGGCGTGTGGAGAACGCGAAGCGAACCAGTCTCGAACTCCAGTTCCATGTTGTCGGTCAGATCGGTCAGTTCGCCGTGCTCAAGCGAATCGGTCAGAAGCGATATCTCTTCATAGAGAAGCCGCATATCTTCGATTACCGCCTCCGGAACCCCCGAGCGCACCAACAACCGGCGATGCTCCTCACGCGCCAGCCGACCAAAAAGATGTCCGGTCTCCCAATTATGGATCAATACCTCGGCATCCTTTGCTTCGTCTCGGACCTGTTTTGCCAGACCGCAGTGATCCTCATGGGCATGCGTCAGTACGATTCGGCGGATATCTGAAAACGCTATCCCGTTCTCGGCAAGACGCAGCCTTAACGCTTCGGACGCTTGTCTGGTCTTTGGTCCGACGTCGATTAGGGTGACCGGATCTTCCTTTATCAGGTATACGTTCACATCGCCGACATAGAACGGGGTCGGTATCGAGAGCGGGATCATCTGCATTGGATAATATTGATGTCTAAGAGTGCACCTTGCCCTTGGCGGCGATTTCAGATCAGATCACTGTTATAATAACGAGACCGGTGCTCGATGACCAGGCAAACAACAATGGGAAACACGCGCAAAGAGATCGTCGTGGCGGGCGCGGGCCCGGCGGGGTCGAGTGTGGCGATACGCCTTGCCGATGCCGGCCATTCGGTCACGATCATCGAACGCGAACGATTCCCGCGTCATAAACTCTGCGGGGAATTCATCTCACCGGAGTGTATCGGGCATTTTCGCGAGATCGGTGTCAGCGATGCGATGCTGAGTTCTGGCGGGCAATCGATCAAGGAAACACGGTTCTATGCAGCGAGCGGCCGCAGCGTTGGTATTCAAAGCGAGATCTTCGGGGGCAATGCGCTGAGCCTGAGCAGGGCTCGTATGGACGACGTCCTGCTCGAACGTGCCCGATCGGCCGGTGTAAGAGTGCTGACGGAGACCGCGGTGATCGGTGTGGAACTCGGAGCGAACGGCATCTCGTCTCTACGGGTTCGAAACGAAAGCGGACTATCGCAGATCGAAGGTTCGATCTTTATCGATGCGACCGGACGTGCCGGCACGCTGTCGAAACTTTCGGCAAAGAAAGCAGATAAGGCGTCGAAGACCCGGCAAGCGAAACAGCCGGGATTTGTTGGCTTCAAGCAGCACGTTCGGGGAGCAAAGATCACTCCGGGAACCTGCGAGATATATTTCTTCCCCGGCGGCTACGGCGGCGTCACGTATATTGAGAACGGCCTCGCCAATCATTGCTTCATCATGACCTCTGAGAGGGTCCGGTCATTAGGTGCAGACCAGAATCGGATCCTGACCGAGGCAGTTTTTCGGAACCGGCGTGCTCAGGCGACGCTTTCGAACGCCGACCCGGTAGGTGACCGGCTTGCGGTCGCTGTCGATTCGTTCGGTTCGCGAAACACGACCGGCCACCAGAATCTGTTTTCGGTCGGCGATGCCGCTGCATTCATCGATCCGTTCACCGGGAGCGGAATGCTCCTGGCCCTTGAGAGCTCGCGCGTACTTTCCGACTGCCTAATAGAAAGCGACCTCGAAACCCTCTCGGCCGTAAACGCGTATACGGTCCGGTATGCGAAAAGATTCTGCGGACGTCTTCGGACGTCGTCGCTGCTCCGACGGGCAGCATTTGTTCCCGGGATCGCATCGTTCTCGATCTTCTCGCTTTTTCATTCGCAGACCGTAATGAGAACATTTGCTCGGGCTACGAGACGGGGATTTTCACTCAGCAGAAAATAGCGGCCCGACACCGATAAATTGACGATTTTGCTTGCCTTACGGCTGATTTTGCGATACAAACATCAAAGCAAATCTTAGCAATTCTGCAACCTGTCGAAATTAATTGAATTAACTGGAAGTTTCGGGCTCGGGATCAACCCTTTTCTCACGTCGGCATTCTGATGCTGAAAGCCCTCGGCAGTTACCGGAATCGATTCAAACCGCAAAGGAGATTTTATCTAATGAGAGCAGTTTCTATAACCATCCCCAAATTCGTCGAAAAGTTCATCACAGTAGCGATGTTCTTATTCGTCGGCGTAGGATCGGCGTTGGCCCAAGCTCAGGCCAGCGCAGCCGACCTCGTTGGCACGGTCGTCGACCAGAACGGTGCTGTCATACCGGGCGCTAGTGTTTCGGCACGAAACGCCGGCACCGGGATATCGCGATCAACTACGTCTGGTTCCGACGGCAGTTATCGGTTTATCGCACTCCCGCCGGGCGAATATGAGGTAACGGCCGAAGCTGCGACCTTTAAGAAGGTTTCGATATCGCCGGTCCGGCTTACGGTCGGGCAAAGCGCGGAACTGCGGATCACGATGGAGGTCGGTGCCCAGGACGTTACTGTCACGGTCACGGGCGAATCGGTCGAGCTAATAGAAACAACCAGAACGACGGTATCAACGACCATCGACCAGACCCGCATCGAAAATCTTCCCATCAACGAGCGAAGCGCGACCGGATTTGCCCTGACCATCTCGACGGTCGGACGCGATAACGGTAAGGCGGTAGGCCCGGCACCAACGTCCGGACTCAACATCGGGGGCCAACGCGGCCGCTCGACCCTCGTTCAGGTGGACGGTGCAGATTTCACCGACAATTCGATCAACGCGGCACGATCGACGGTTTCGCAGGAGGCCGTGCAGGAGTATCAGGTCACGACCAACTCATATATGCCTGAGTTTGGTCGTGCGACAGGCGGCATCGTCAACGTGGTAACGAAGGGCGGAACGAACGAATTCCGAGGCAATATCTTTGGATTTCTCCGTCACAAGTCGATCCAGTCGCGCAACGCTTTCGCCCCTGTGATCGACGGCGATCCGGATAAGCGTCCGCCATATACGCGTGTCCAATACGGTGCGACGTTCGGCGGCCCTTTGGTCAAAGAACGGACGTTCTTTTTCGGGTCCTTCGAACAGCGTCGACGGCAGGAATCCGGCTTTTTCACAAGCGACCTGATCGCGGGTGCGACAGGCAGCTTTACATTCCCGACAGCAATAATTCCGAATGGCCAGGCGTTTACGGGCCTGACCGCGGCGCAAGTATCATTTTTGCAGACCGAGGTCTCGAGCGGGGACGCGGCCCGCATCCAACGCGCCGTTGCGTACGCTCATTTTGCTTCGATCGGAACGCAGACCGCGCTTAACGGCGCAAGCTCGCTGGTAAACTTCCTGCCGGGCATCGGCGTTCCCCAGGGTTCCGTCGTCGGCGGCCGTTTTCTGCTTTCGGGCACACCGGTGCCGCTTACACGCAATGCGAATGGCGAGTTGATCGCGTTCCGTCCGTTGAACCAGCTTCGCCGCATTTTCCCGATCTCAGAAGCATCGACCTACACGTCGCTGCGTCTTGACCACCTCATTTCTCAGGGCCAGCAGATCTCGCTTCGGTTCAGCTATAACCCGAGCAAGATAAACGGAATTCAGGACGAATCACAGAACCAGACGCTCGGCCAGAACGATTATTCACGAACCGGAATTCAGCAGCTTGAGGACGTATCGTTCGCGGCATCGCTTTCGAGTATTTTGCCCCGCAACGTCATCAACGAAGCCTATTTCAACTTTGGCCGTCGTGCCGCAAAGTTCGATTCTCAGGTTCCGAGCGTTGCCCATCAGATCGCCGGTACGGGCTTTATCGGTTCCAATCCGTTCTCGCCGGTCGATCGCGTTGAAGAACGATTCCAGCTTCGCGACAATCTCACATGGGCGACTGGCAGCCATCTGTTCAAGTTCGGTGCCGACTTCAATTTCATCGATGTCAAAGCCGTCTTCGAGCTTAATTTCCCCGGCCTTTTCAATTTCAGCCAGCAATCCTGCAGCGGTTTGATACCGGGCTGCACCGGGCCGGCGTTCACCCCGAATCAGGCATACGGTCTGGGTTTCCCGAGCGTATTCATTCAGGGATTCGGTGACCCGAATAGTGCGATAAAGAACAAGCCGATCGCTTTCTTCGCTCAGGATACGTGGAAGGTCTTTCGTAACTTTACGCTCAATTACGGCATTCGTTACGACATCGAGTTCACCGACGAGTTTGCACCCGTCCCGTTCAGAGACCCGCTAACTGGCATCACGCTTACGGCAGCCGACGTTCAGGCCGCGCAGGACATCCTGAATGTTACTCAAGGTTTCCCGCGTGACACCGACAACTGGGCACCGCGGCTCGGTATGGCGTGGGATCTTTTTGGCAACGGAAAGACAGTTCTCCGAGCGGCGGGCGGAATGTTCTATGACCATCCGCTTCTCGCTGTTGCTTTCAACTCGGATATTGCAGATGGCTCGCAGCAACAGCAGGCTACGCTGCTTCCGATCGGCGGCCCTTCGCCGACCGGACTGTTCAACGCATTTCAGGTCTTTCACGGAACCGTTTGCGGTGTGCAGGGCTCGGTCCCGACGATCTGCGGTGCGACCGTTACACCAAATGTCGCGACATCTGCCCGGTATCTTTTCGGTCAGCAGCGGTTTGATTCGAGCACCTTTACCGGATTCGGCCCGATCCTGCCGTTCACGCTCCACGTTTCGAAAGATTTCGAGTTTCCTTACGCATTGCAGGGCAACCTCGGGATCGAGCAGATGATCGGGAAAGACATGGCGATATCGGCGAGTTATATAACCGTTAACGCAAGGCACCTTGCCCATCCGCAGGATGTGAACAATGTAAATACCGATGCACTTCGCGAGAACTTCCGTCGGTTCGCGGTAAACAACCCGGCCTTCGCGGGCTGCACGACGGCGACCCCGACGGCACCGAGCTGCTTCCCGACAAACCTCTCGACTGCTGCGTTCTTCCCGATGCCGACAGCGTCGAATGCATTGTTTACTGTTGTCCTTCCGGGCCTTATCGCGGTGAACAATACGACAGGCCAACGGATCGTTAGCCCGATCGCGGCCAATTTCTTCCGCCGGCTCGGGCCAAACTACTTCTTTGTTTCGAGCGTAACTGGCGGCGCGGTCAACAAAGCGGCGTTCGATTCACAGCTTGCAGGTACCGTCCGGGCCCCCGGCCCGCTGAACGCTTACGCAGACGTTAACGCGCAGATGTCAGACGGCAATTCGTCGTACAACGCACTGAATCTGGAATGGAAGAAGCGATTTTCCAACAACATGCAGTTCTTTGCTACGTACACCTGGTCACATTCGATCGACGACTCGTCAGATCTGCAGACGCTCCTGAAGCCGCAGGATAACCTTAACTTCAGGGCCGAACGTGCCGATTCGCTTTTCGACCAGCGTCACCGCTTCGTATTCAGCGGTATTTTCAGTGCACCTGATTCGTGGAGGAATGGCAACGGATTTCAGAAATTCGTTCAGGGATTCCAGTTCGCCCCGATCGTTGAATACGGTTCGGGCCGTCCATTCAACATCCTCGCGGTCGGCGACGCAAATGGCGATTTTCAGAGCACCAACGAACGTCCGACGGTACGTCCTGACGGGACACTCTGCCAGACGGCCGTCGATGCCAATTGTCAGACCGGCATCTTCCCCGCAAACGGCAATCTTGGCCGTAACATGGGGATCACCGGCAACTTCTTTTCGGTCGATATGCGCCTTACCCGAAAGTTCCGGATCGGCGAACGAGTCAGCATCGACCTCATTGCGGAAGGGTTCAATCTCTTCAATCGCTTTAATGAGGCCGCCGCGAACCCGTTCTATCAGGTAGTGAATGCCGTCGGCCAGAAGAAAGGTTCGAAGTATTTGAGCCAATCGACATCTGCGTTCGATCCGAGGCAATTCCAGTTCGGTTTCAAACTCAACTTCTGATGGTTCGAATTGTTTGATTCTGATCGGCCGGACGGTTAACGCTGTCCGGCCTTTTTTTTGGCAGTATGTCCGGGGGTCGCTTGTATTGAACTTCGTTTCACAGATGAGCAGGCTGTCGCAAATGATCAAGGCCGCAGCGGCTGAATTAGGATTTGATATCGTCGGGATCGCAAAAGCGGAACCGCTTGACGTTGAAGGAGCGCGCTTTATGAACTGGCTCGCCGGCGGTTTTCACGGCGAGATGAAATGGCTCGAGCGTGAACCGGAAAGGCGAACCGATCCTCGATCGATATTTCCGGAGGCCCGTTCCGTGGTGGTCGTAGCTCTCAACTACTACACGCCCTACGAACATCTATCCGAAGGAAATAAAGGAAAAATATCACGATATGCCTGGGGCGACGATTACCACGAGGTGATCGGCGAAAGGCTGCGCAAGCTGCTTGATCTCATTGTGTCCGAAGTTCCGGGCGCAAAGGGAAAGATCTGCGTCGATACGGCACCGATGATGGACAAGGCTTGGGCTGTACGGGCCGGCATCGGGTGGCTCGGAAAACACTCAAATGTCATCACGACCGAGGTCGGCTCGTGGATCTTCATTGGCGAATTGCTGCTCGATGTCGAACTCGAACCCGATACCGATCTCGTTCCTGATCATTGCGGCTCATGCACCGCGTGCATCGATGCCTGCCCGACCAAAGCGATCGTCGATCCGTATGTCGTCGATTCGCGAAAGTGCATATCCTACGCGACGATCGAGCTGCGCGACGAAGAGCTCCCCGATGCGATCGTACCGCATCTTGACGGGTGGCTTTACGGATGTGATATTTGCCAGGAAGTATGCCCATGGAACCGGTTCGAGAAGCCGTCGAACGAATCGGCGTTCGAACCCAGATACGGTGAAACATCGCTCGATCTCGATTCGATCGCAGATATGTCGCACGATGAATACGTCGACCGCTTTCGAAGAAGCGCGATGAAACGCACAAAGCTGTCAGGACTCAAGAGAAATGCAAAACACCTCAAGAAACGACGTCTGTGATCTGAACCTATGAGCGATCGAACAATGAAATTCTCATATCAACTACTCTCGTACTTTGCCGCCATTACGGCTGCCGCTGTCTTTGGGCTGTCGGCCGAATCTGCAGCCGCGCAGAATGCGACTTCGCCGATTGCCGGTACGACGAGTCAGGCTAGGGCCGAATTCAAACGCCTGCTCGACCTTCAGGCGGCATTGAAAAAGATCACGATGAACAGGCAAGATCGTGAGCCGCATCGGTCATTCTTGAAGAAAAACGAAAAGAATATCGTTTACAGTGAGCCGTCCGCCGAATACTACGTTCAGTCCAGGCTCTTCTGGTCGCTCAGTGAAAAATACAATCATCTGCCGATCGCCGATGAGATCGCATGGGCGGCGGCAAGAAATCCGTTGCCCGGCGAATGCGAAGGCTATCTGAATTGTTATCTTTATGTGATCCGAACGACCGATATTGAATATTTGAGCCGTTATCCTAACGGGAAATACAGCAAGCAGGCGTTAAGGGAATTGATAAGCGGCCTGGAATCAACAGTTGCAGATCTTGGCAAAAACGAGATGCATACCGGGCCGGCCGAGGCGTCGGAACGGGCCGAGCTGGCAAAGATGCTCGGCGAAATGCTCACCATCGTATCGAAGGTGCCGCATCCGGAAGCCTCGCAGCTGCTCTCGCAGTTAAAACGGATCGGGGAAACCTATAGGCAGTAGAGAGTTTCGCTGCTTATTTGCGTTATCATGTGGTAAATGCTCCGCGACGCACACAACCGGACGATCCGCGACCTCCGCATCTCGCTGACCGACCGCTGTAATTTCAAGTGTTTTTATTGCCTGCCTCACGGTGAGCCGTCTTGGGCAAAAAAAGAGACGCTCCTGTCATTTGAGGAACTCGAATTTCTTTCGGAAATATTCGTCTCTCTGGGGATCGAAAAGATACGGCTTACCGGCGGAGAACCCCTTATTCGCCGAGACGTCCCGGTCCTGGTCGAAAAACTCACACGATTAAGACCCCGGCTTAAAGACATCGCTCTCACAACAAATGGTCACGATTTCGCACGCCACGCTCAGCCGCTCAGATCGGCCGGCCTCGATCGGGTGACGATAAGCATAGACAGCCTTCGACCCGAACGCTTTGCCGAAATAACCGGTTCGGATTCTCTTGATCGGGTGCTCGAGTCGATCGCGACAGCAAAACAGATCGGCTTCGAGCCGGTCAAGGTCAACGCCGTCATTGTCCGCGGCCGCAACGATGACGAGATCGTCGATCTGGCACGGTTCGCACGGACAAAAGACGTAAGCATGAGGTTCATTGAATATATGCCGCTCGATTCCGGACATGACTGGGATCGGAGCAAAGTAGTTTCAGGCAAAGAGATACGCGAGGCCATCGATGCGGTGTTCCCTCTGAGACTCGATTCAAAAACACGCGGCACATCTACGTCGTGGAATTTTCGCTTTGCGGATGATGCACCGGGCGAGATCGGAATAATCGCGCCGGTAACCGAGATGTTTTGCGGGGCGTGCTCACGCATCCGGCTGACTGCTGACGGCCAGATCCGCACGTGTCTTTTTTCAACGGTCGAGTATGACCTGGCCGGATGCCTTCGCAGCGGAGCGGGGCGTGAAGAGCTGATCGACTTTATCAAAGCCGCCGTGATAAAGAAGGAAGCCCGCCATCGTATCAACGACGCCGATTTCGTTCAACCCGAACGAACGATGAGTTTTATCGGCGGTTGACCTTAGCCCTGTTTACGCCCGAACATATCTAACCCGACCGCCGCAACGAGTATCGAGCCTTTGATTATGTCCTGCATGAAATCGCGGACGTTGAGAAGCGACATACCGTTATCGAGGCTGGCCATTATGAGTGCTCCGAGGCACGCTCCAAAGACCGTACCGCGGCCGCCCATCAACGAGGCTCCGCCGATGACGCAAGCAGCGATCGCGTCAAGCTCTTTCAGAACGCCAGCGTCGGGGGCAGCACTGCCGACACGCCCGGTAAAGATCAATGCGGCGATACCGGTGAATGCACCGAGGATCGCATACACTTTGATCACGTTCAGCTTGATATTGATGCCCGAAAGCCTCGCCGCTTCTGAATTTCCGCCGATCGCGTAAAGGTATCGGCCGAAGGTCGTAGATGTGGTGATAAAAGCCCCGAGCAATGCTACCGCGACGAATATCAAAACCGGTATCGGCACACCCTGATATGAGTTCATGACCCATATAAAGGCAACAATACCGCCGATAGGTACCACGGCTTTCAGCATTGCTGCCCCATAATTGGCTTCGCCGAGGCCATACTCTTTGACCGACCTTGCACTCCTGTAAGCCAGAACGATCACAAATGCGATCGCCAGGCCGGCGAGTATCCACCCAACGCTCGTCTGCAGGTTGCCTTGCCCGATCGACTTGAACGTATCGTCTGAGATCGGGACCGTATTGCCGCCGATCAGCCATTTTACGGCACCGCGCCAGGCGAGCAATCCACCGAGCGTAACAATAAATGCGGGAATGTTAAGATAAGCGGTCAGCGAACCCTGAAATACGCCGATCGCTATGCCGACGATAACGGCGAACAAGATAGATGCCGGAAGGCCGTGACCGAGCGTTGTCAGCGAATACGCCGCTATCCCGCCGGCAAAGCCGAGCACCGACCCGACCGAAAGGTCGATATTTGCCGAGACGATCAGCATCAGCATCCCGACCGCAAGGATGCCGGTAACCGACATCTGGGTCATTAGATTAGAGAGGTTTCGAGGGGTCAAGAAGATCGAATCGGTCGCCCAATGGAAATACATCCATATGATCGCAAGCACCGCGATCATTATGTACGCCCTTAGTGACGATGTGTCGATCTTTGGTCTTTCAGTTTCAGCCATTGGTTTGCTGTTCAAAGCCGCCGGTTGCGGCGGCCATCACCTTTTCAGGTGTCGCTTCCGACTTTGTGAACTCTCCTGTGATTCGCCCTTCATGCAAGACTATTATCCGATCCGATAGGCCAAGCACTTCTGGCAGCTCCGAAGAGACCAGAACTATCGCGAGACCGTCTTCGGCAAGTTTGTTGATCTCAGCATAGATCTCCTGTTTTGCTCCTACGTCGATGCCGCGGGTCGGCTCGTCGAGAAACAGAACCTTCGGGTCGGTCAAAAGCCATTTCCCGAGCACGACTTTCTGCTGATTTCCGCCTGAAAGCGTTCCTGCTATTGTCATCGGCGAATTTGCCTTTACCCGGAGTGCTTTCATCGGGCCGCTGACCGCATGGGTCTCGCGGCTGACATGGGTCAGAAATTTGCCTGAGATCTTTTTCAGCGCCGCCAGCGTCATGTTGTTGAGGATCGTCTGGTCGAGAATCAAACCGTATCGCTTTCTATCCTCGGTAACAAAACCGATCCCGCATTTTATCGCGTCGGCGGGCGATCCGATCGCGACGCTGCGTCCATCGACCAGGATATCTTTCGAACATTTCCCGTCCCAAGCTCCGAACAAGGCCGCCAACAGTTCGGTTCGCCCCGCTCCCATCAATCCCGCAACCCCGAGGATCTCGCCTTTGCGAACCGAAAATGAAACGTCCTCGACGACCTTTTTGTCGGCGATGTCGGCCGAAAACGCCGTGAGTCCCTTTACCTCGAACGCAATGTTGCCGATCGTGCGCGTAGAAACCGGATAGATATCTCCGACGTCACGCCCGACCATTTCAGCGATAACACGATCTTTTGTGAGTTCTGCGGCAAGGTGTGTACAGACCGTTCGGCCGTCTCGCAAAACCGTGATCCGGTCGCTCATTTTGAATACTTCGTCGAGCTTGTGCGAGATATAGATCATGCCGACGCCCCGCTGTCTGAGTTCTTGCAGTATGTGAAACAATGTGTCTACTTCAGATTCGGTAAGCGCAGCGGTCGGCTCGTCGAGCACCAGTATCTTTGCCTCATGCGAAAGAGCCTTTGCGATCTCGACAAGCTGCTGCCTTCCGATGCCGAGGTTTCCGACCTTGACGCGCGGATCGATATCGAGGCCAAGGTCGTGCAAAAGGCTCGTGGCCTTGTGATAAAGAGCCGACCAATCGATGACGCCAAATCTCGACGGCTCGCGCCCCAGAAAGATGTTCTCGCCGACCGTAAGTTCTTTAACCAGCGACAATTCCTGAAAGATTATCGCAACGCCCGCGCCTTCGGAATCGCGGATGTCCCGAAACGACCGTGCAGAATCGTCGATCCGGATCTCGCCTGAATATGTGCCAGCCGGATAAACGCCCGACAGCACTTTCATCAATGTCGATTTCCCTGCCCCGTTTTCGCCGACAAGCGAATGGAATTCACCTCGCTCGAGCGTAAAGCTCACCCCGTCGAGAGCCCGCACGCCGGGGAATTCCTTTACGATGTCTCTCATTTCGAGCAGGGGCATTTCTTCTGAGCGGCGGCTTTTGCGGAGACCGCAGGGTCGGTCTCGCATTTCTACAGATAATAGTCAGGATTTTACGCGCACTGCGGACCTTTCCACAATCTTGCACAGGTGGTGTTACGGACCATAGTTTTACGCCCGACACCGCAATAATTTATACTCTAGACCTATGTCCGAAACAAATGCGATCGAATCAGTCCTGAGCGAGACGCGGGTCTTCCAGCCGCCTTCAGATTTCGCATCAAAGGCACATATCAGCGGCTTCGAGGCCTACGAAAAGCTCTATGCCGAAGCCGAGGCCGACCCCTCGGCTTTTTGGGAAAAGCAGGCTGCCGATCTGCATTGGTTCAAAAGATGGGAAAAGGTGCTTGAATGGAACGAGCCTTTCGCGAAGTGGTTTGTCGGCGGAAAGATCAATGTTTCATACAACTGTCTTGACCGACACGCTTCGACGTGGCGGAAGAATAAGGCCGCAATAATCTGGGAAGGCGAGCCCGGCGAGATCAAGACCATAACCTACCTGCAGCTTCATCAGGAAGTCTCCCGTTTTGCGAACGTGCTGAAAAGTCTGGGCGTCGCGTCGGGCGACCGTGTAGCGCTGTATATGCCGCTTGTGCCGGCATTGGCGGTCGCGATGCTGGCCTGTACGAGGATCGGGGCAACACACACCGTGATATTTGGCGGCTTTTCAGCCGATGCGATCAGCGATCGGGTCAACGACTGCGGCTGCAAATTGATCGTTACTGCAGACGGCGGATATCGACGCGGAAGCGAGTTGGAACTGAAAAAGGTCGTTGACGAGGCAGTGGTCCATTGCCCAACGGTCGAGAATGTAATTGTCTACCGCCGTACCGGAACAAAGGTTTCGATGCTGCCCGGCCGCGACCATTGGTGGCATGAACTTGATAAGACGGTTGATTTTGATTGCCCCGCCGAGGAACTCGATTCCGAGCATCCGCTTTATATTCTCTACACTTCCGGTACTACCGGAAAGCCTAAAGGAATACTGCACACCACGGGCGGATATCTTACGCAGGCCGCGTATACGTCGAAGATGGTCTTCGATCTCAAAGACGACGACATCTATTGGTGTACGGCCGACATCGGATGGGTCACCGGACACAGCTATGTCGTTTACGGGCCGCTCGCGAATGGGGCAACGGTCTTTATGTATGAAGGAGCCCCGAACTTTCCGGATCTTGACCGGTTCTGGGACATGATCGAGCGGCACAAGATCAACATTCTCTACACCGCGCCGACCGCGATCAGGGCGTTCATAAAATGGGGCGAACAATATCCGCTCAAACACGACCTTTCGAGCCTGCGCCTGCTCGGCACGGTCGGCGAGCCGATCAACCCTGAGGCTTGGATGTGGTATCACCACATCATTGGCAAAGGAAAGTGTCCGATCGTAGATACCTGGTGGCAGACCGAGACCGGTTCAATAATGATCTCGCCGCTCCCCGGCGCGACACCTACGGTTCCGGGCACTGCGACGCGGCCGCTCCCGGGCATAATCGTTGATATTGTGACGAAGGCCGGCGTCTCGGTCGGGCCGAACGAGGGTGGTTATCTTGTGATCAAGCATCCGTGGCCGTCGATGCTCAGAACCTTGTACGGCGACGATGAGAGATACCGGAAAACGTACTGGTCCGAGATTCCGGGCTGCTACTTTGCCGGTGATGGTGCCCGACGAGACGCCCTCGGCAATTACTGGATAATGGGCCGTGTTGACGACGTGATAAACGTCAGCGGCCATCGTCTGGGGACGGCTGAGATCGAATCGGCGCTCGTTTCGCACGAAGCAGTCGCTGAAGCTGCCGTCGTCGGACGGCCTGACGACCTAAAGGGGCAGGCGATCGCCGCTTTCGTAACGCTCGAAGGCGGACGAAAAGGTGACGACGATCTGAAAGAAGCGCTTCGTGCCCACGTCGCCAAAGAGATCGGCGCCCTCGCAAAACCGGACGACATCCGTTTCACGGACATGCTTCCTAAGACGCGGTCAGGCAAGATCATGCGAAGGCTTTTGCGCGAGATCGCTTCTGGTTCGGCTGTCGCCGGCGATGTTACAACGCTTGAGGATCTTTCGGTGCTCGAAAAACTTCGTCAGGACGAGGAATAGAACTTATGGCGGCCAAACCATCAGGAACAAGCGCGTCGCAGGAACTTGCCTTGGCCGGCCGCGAGTTTTATCGACGCGGCTGGGTTCTGGGAACAAGCGGGAATTTCAGCATGCTTCTTGCGCGAAAACCGCTTCGCATTTGTGTGACCGCGAGCGGGATCGAAAAAGGCGATCTTGACGAGACCAACTTCCTCGAGCTCGACGACGACGCCGAGATACTGCAGGGTTTTGGGAAGCCGTCGGCCGAGACGCTGCTTCACCTCTCGATCTACCGCCACGTGGCTCGGGCACGATCGATATTGCACACACATTCGGTTTGGGGAACGATACTATCGGACCATTTTTATGAACAGGGCGCTATTGAGATCGACGGCTACGAGATGCTCAAGGGCCTTTCCGGTGTGACGACGCACGAACACAAGGAAGTAGTTCCGATCGTCGACAATTCGCAGGACTACATCGCGCTTTCTCATGTGATCGAGAACGTTCTCCGTGAGCACCCAGATTGTCACGGCATTTACCTTCGCCGCCATGGGCTTTATACGTGGGGCGAATCGGTCGCCGATGCCCGCAGGCATATAGAGATCTTCGAGTTTTTGTTTGAAGTACTTGGACGGCAGCAGCTCGGTCGTTGATATGATATGAGACATGCTGCATAGAGCGTTTGCGGCAATGCATGAACATTTGTACTTATGGCTATATTGGATGTACCAGAGCAGGGTGTCCGATTCACCGAATTTAACGCGGTGAGGGAATACCTGAGGTCGATCGCGATCGACTATGAACGGTGGGACAATATTGGCGAGATCGGCCCGGAAGCGACCGATGAAGAGATCCTCGACTTCTATTCGAATGAGATCGACGAGCTCAAGGCAAAAGGCGGCTACGTCACTGCAGACGTAATAAATGTCACGCCAGATACACCCGGCCTCGAGGCGATGCTCGACAAATTTAACAAAGAGCATTGGCACGAAGAGGATGAGGTGCGGTTCATCGTAAAAGGGCATGGGCTGTTCCATATCGCGCCTGAGAACGGCGATGTCGTTTCGATCGAGATGGAAGCCGGCGACCTTATCCGCGTCCCGCGAGGTACGCGCCACTGGTTCAATCTCTGCGGCGACCGGACCGTAAGGGCGATCAGGCTTTTTCAAGACGTCTCCGGCTGGACGCCGCATTATACGAACTCCGGCGTCGACGCCGGGTTTCAGCCTGTTTGTTTCGGCACGGCATATTTCCCTATTCATCCCGCACCCTGACGCGAAATGAACGGGCATCCCGCACTAACTTGATGCCCGCAGGCATAAATGAACAGAGCAATACTTCTCGACATTGAGGGAACAACCACCCCTATCGATTTTGTTCACCAGACGTTGTTTCCATACGCTCGCGCACGCGTTTCCGGCTTCGTGTCCGAAAACTCAGCACGTCTAAAGACCGAGATCACACAGTTGGTGGCCGAGCATCGGGACGATATTGAATATTCGAATGGGTTGAATCCCGATTCGGCGAATTCGGTTGCTGATTACCTAAAGTTCCTTATCGAAACCGATCGAAAATCGACGCCGCTGAAGTCGATCCAGGGAATGATATGGCAGACGGGTTATGAGAATGGCGATCTGGTTTCGCCGGTCTATCCCGACGTCGCTGAGGCATTTGAGCGTTGGAAGTCAGACGGCAATATGATCGCGATCTATTCCTCGGGCAGCGTGCTCGCCCAGCATTTGATCTTCAAATATTCGGATCAAGGCGACCTTACACGATTTATCGATAGATATTTTGATACTCAGGTCGGCCATAAGCGTGAAACCGAAAGCTATCAGAGAATATCTGCCGAGCTGGGTCTTGACGCCGGATCGATCCTGTTCATCTCGGACATTTCGGAAGAGCTCGATGCCGCATCCGCGGCAGGATTCGAGACCGCACTCTCTCTCCGGGCCGGCAACGCCGTCGTTGAAGGCCAAAAACATTACCGAGCTATCTCGACCTTCGACGAATTGGAATAAACGGCTGCGGTCTCTTGATTTGGAGCTGTCGGTCTGATTCTATTTAGATATGGAAAAAGTTCTTGAAACGGCCACTTTGGCTGCGGGTTGTTTTTGGTGTGTTGAAGCAGTTTTTGACGATCTTAAGGGTGTCGAGGACGTTGTATCCGGATATTCCGGCGGACACAAAGAAAATCCGACATATCAGGAGGTCTGTTCTGAAAAGACAGGCCATGCCGAAGTCGTACAGATACGTTTCGATCCGACGGAGCTCGGGTACGCCGACCTGCTGAGGGTCTTTTTCTCGGTACACGACCCGACGACTCTCGATCGGCAGGGCAACGACATCGGCTCGTCGTACAGATCGGCCATCTTTTATCACTCCGAAGACCAGAAACGAATTGCACACGAGATCATCGACGAAGTAACGCGTGAAGGCGTATACGATGATCCGATCGTAACCACGGTCACGGCTTTCGATAAGTTCTGGCCGGCCGAAGACTATCATCAGGAGTACTTTGCAAATAACCCTAACCAGCCCTACTGCGCGGCGGTCGTGGCTCCTAAGGTCGCAAAGTTTCGCAAGAAATTCGTTGACAGACTGAAGCGATAGGCGCCGGTTAAGATCGTTCAACGCAAAATTTGAAAAAGTGAGAACTCATAAGATACATGACCTGGCGCACAATAATGTTTGACATTGTTGGGCACATCAAATAGCATTTAATAGGCTTCTGTCCCGCCAATCTCCCTGCTGTTCAAATCCCTTCCTCATAACGACCGTTCGTTTCAGTTAAATTCGCTATGTCATTACATCGCCTTCGTTCATTACGCGGCCCCGCGTCGGTGTTCATTTTCGTCCTCACTTTGCTTATTGCAGATGCATTTGAATTCAACCGAATAGCCGAAGCGCAAAAGCTCTTTGCCGGTACGATCACCGGACGGGTCTTTCGCGACTACAATGGTAACGGTGCGTACGACACAACAGGCGGAACCGCCGCTCAGCCAACATCGGTGGACGCCGGGCTCGCCGGTGTGACCGTCTCGGCATACGACGCAAACGGTGTCTTTCGCGGTTCTGCAACATCCATCGCAGATGGGACCTACTCGCTTTCGGCAACCGGAACGGGTCCATATCGTCTCGAGTTCACAACGCTCCCGACAGGCTATCGGCCGTCGGCTCGCAGCACCGATTCGACACTCGGCGGAACCGCCTCGAACGCCGGATCGACAGTTCAGTTCGTTGACGACGGAAATACGTCAAACGTCAATCTCGCGGTCAACCGGCCCGGCGACTATTGCGAAGATAACCCGACGATCTGCTCACAACTTTACGGCTACGGCGGCGCGACACAGGTCGATGCGGTCTTCACGATCCCGTTTTGGGGCGGCAGCACGCGAACGACCGGCGGAAATCCGGTTACCGATTTTCAGTCGCCGGGGAATACTAATCTTGCAACGACCGACGACGTTGGTACGACGTTCGGCATCGCTTATCATCGCGAGACAAGGCGGATCTTCGTCGCGTCGTACATGAAAAAACACGCCAAATTTGGTCCCGGCGGACCTGGCGCGATCTACCAGATCGATCGCAATTCAGGCGTCGTCTCGGAATACGTCAATTTGAATACCGTCTTTGGCGCGGGAACCGCGGGTACAGATCCTCATAATCCGCTCGACTACAACACAGATAATGGCCAAACAACGTGGAATGCAGTTGGCAAGATCGCATTCGGCGGAATGGCAATCTCGGCCGACGAACAGTACCTTTACGCGATGAACCTGGCGGACCGTCGACTCTATCGCATCCCGACGTCCGGAACGCTCGACAGCTCGACGATAACGAGTACCGCATTTCCGACGACAATGCCAAGTTGCACGACTGCATCCGAGGTCCGTCCGTTCGCGGTCACGTGGCATGAAGGAACGATCTATGTCGGTGCGGTCTGTTCGGCCGAAACCGCGGGCGGAACGATCTCGACCAGGCTGCGGGCATACGTTTTTAGCTTCGATCCGGCGACAATGACCTTCAACACGACGCCGTTGATGAACTTCCAGCTCAATTACACTCGGCAGGAGACAGATCCCGGGTACAGCGCGAATTGGCGAAACTGGCGAGCGACATATCAGACCATCAGCACAAGCCACTTTATTTATCCGCAGCCGATGCTGACCGACATCGATTTTGACCGCGGCGACATGGTCCTTTCGCTTCGCGATCGAAACGGTGACCAATCGGGTTACAACAGCGCAAGTAATCCAAACAACCCGAGTCAGCTGTTTAAGGGGATAACGGCCGGCGAAATGCTCCGGGCGTGTGCTAACGGCGCAGGCTGGACGCTCGAGTCCAATGGCCGCTGCGGCGGTGTTGGAAGCGGCCCGCAAGGCAACAACAGCGGTCCGGGCGGCGCGGAATACTACTATCAGGAAAATTATCACCCGAACGGCAATCCACACGATGAGGTAGGGCTTGGCGGTGCCGCACAGGTTCCGGGCAGCAATGTCCTTGTTGCTACCATCTTCGATCCTACCTATATCCCGAATGACAATATTTACGATGCCGGCGGCTTTCGCTGGTTCGTGAACGGGACCGGCGCGCAGAACCGCGGATATCTTGCTTATTCGATGAGCGATTTCGGAAAGGCTAATGGCATCGGCAATGTACACCCGCTTTGCGAGGCATCGCCGATAGAGATCGGTAATCGAGTTTGGCGCGATTCGAATGCGAATGGCGTTCAGGATCCGGGCGAACTTCCGATAGCCGGCGTTACGGTTAGGCTCTATTCAGGTTCCACCCTGGTCGGCACCGCGGTGACCGACGCGAATGGCGAATACTATTTCGTTTCGTCAACCGGTGTCGATCCGAATCCGAATGATAATATTGGTCTCGTCAACGGCGGCGTCCTTTTCAATACGGCTTACCAGGTTCGCTTTGACAACCCCGCCGATTACCTCGTCGGCGGGCCGCTCGCGAGCCTTGCCCTTTCACCGGCAAACTCGAACTCGCAGGCAGGCGACACCGATTCGTCAGATTCGGATGCGGGCTACGTGATAAATCCGGCAGGTTCGCCTACGGGCACATTTCCGGTCATTTCGGTCACGACCGGCGGGCAAGGAGCAAACGATCATACATTTGACGTCGGCTTCACGTTTGTCCCGACGGCCTCGAACGTATTTATTGAAGGGCGGGTCATCAGCGCGTCCGGAGCCGGGATCCGCAACGTTGTTGTGACATTGGAAGATAGCAACGGCCAGATACGAACGGCAGTGACCGGAGGATTTGGCTACTATCGGTTCGAAGACATCGCTGCCGGACAATCGGTCATACTCAGCGTAAGCGCAAAGCGATTCACGTTCTCGAAACCCGTCTATTTCATCACGCCGGAAGACAATCTTTCAGGGATCGATTTCTTTGCAGACAATTAGTTGTGCGGACAAAGGGTATCTTTCGGGTCGTCTTTGGGGCGGCCCTTTTTCGTTCACAGCTTGCCGGCGAGCATCAGGATCCCGATCACTATAAAAGCGACGGCGACGACGCGCTGAAGCCATTCGGTCGGTACATACTGGCTTAATACGCCGCCGACCAGAACTCCCAACAGCGAAACGATGACAAGCGCGAGGCTTGCTCCGAGAAAGACGGCCAGCTTAGATTCGGTCTTTGCGGTCAGCACGATGATCGCAAGCTGCGTCTTATCGCCAAGCTCCGCGAGAAATAATGTCAAAAAGGCGGTGCCGAAGATCTTCCATTCCATAAGAATAGAGTCTATTCGGTTCGCCGCCGTATGCAAATGTACCACGTGAGTGCCGCGGCTGTTCCGCGTTCGCGATCATGCCCTCAAAAGCGTGTCGATCGAAGGCGAGAGGCCGAATTTTGCGAATTCGGCGCTCCGGTTCCGGATCAGAATAGAAACGCGCCGCTGGGTGTACTTCAAAGCCTTGCTGAAGGTGTATTTGCCGCGAAGCCGGTCAAAGACCCGGTCGATGACCTCAACGATCCCGGCGGCGAACAAGCCGGGTTCAACTATTATTGTCGACTTAACACGGCCGTTGCTAAACACGATAGATCCGGCGGCGGGATCTAGGAACGGAAAGTCGTTTTGGATGGCATTCGCTGCGTTTCTGAATGCGACCGGGAAATTCAGGTTGGCCTTTGCGAGCGAATCGTCGATGGTCTCGAGGATCTCGTTGATAAGCAATGAGAACTCTTCGATCTCGGCATTGCTGAACGACGGCGACACGAACTGACATGAAGCGACCATGTGGCCCGCCAGACGATCCCCACGGCCGGAGGCCATCAGCAGTGCCTGCCGCGAAATATCTTTGTCAACAAAGACTTTGGGCGATTCCGCCTCGGCGAGGCTCTCGCTCGAACGAAATACGTGTATCCGCCCGAGCGGTTCGCGTGAACGTTCGAGCACACGTTTGAATGCTTCGCTGCCCTTCGAGGTTCGGCCCGATCGGTGATCGAGTTCTTCGACCTGCAGTCCGTTCGTTCGGGTGAAGATGATGTTTGCTTCGTAGTTACTCAGCTCGAGGTGCACAGTCCCTACGAACTGAAGCCCTCGTAGATAGCGAACGAGAGCAGAAAGGTCGACAAACGAAGTACTCAGATTCTGGTGAATCGGCAGTTTTTTCATTATGTTCGAAGAAACGCATTTCTGCGCTTTTCAGTTTCTCAGTTTAGAATTGTTGGAGCGTTCTTTTGCGATATACGCCTAATTCCGGTCGAATTCCATTGCATCTTTCAATGATTTCGTTCAAAATTCGCTAGACTTTTGCTTTCAACGCTCGATCGCAATTCTTCTGATCGCGGCATTTGTCCAGAATAACCAGCAAAATAGGGAAAATATGATCGCTTCTTTACTCCGAAAGAAATCCATCGAACAAATTCAGGCCGATGCTGCCGCCGGATTGACCGATCACGCGATCGCAAGCAATGAGGGCGGCGGCTTGCGGCGCACGCTCGGAGTTTTCGACCTGACGCTAATGGGTATCGCCGCGATCATAGGTGCCGGCATCTTTGCCATGGTCGGCAAGGCGTCGCACAACGGCGGCCCGGCCGTCGCATTACTGTTCGTATTTACGGCGACGGCGTGTGCGTTCTCGGCTCTCTGCTACGCCGAATTCGCATCTCGTATACCCGTTGCCGGTTCGGCATACACGTATGCGTATGCATCGATGGGCGAATTCATCGCCTGGATCATTGGTTGGGATCTGATCGTCGAATATGCGATCGGCAACATCGCCGTCGCGATCTCGTGGAGCGACTACTTCACAGGTTTGATGAAGGGATACGGCATCGATATCCCGCTCCATTTCACGATGGACTTTTTGACCGCGAAACGTGGGTATGCGGCTGTGACAGAAGCCGTTGCCGGCGGTGCATCCGTCGAAACACTGACCTCGGGTTGTGCTTCATCAGACTCCGTTATCGGCTGCGGCCAGATCGATGGATATCTCGCCTGGCTCAATGCCCCAATGCTCGGCCCGATACCGATGGTTGCCGACCTTCCGGCTTTGCTGATCGTCGTTGTCATAACAACGCTTGTGTATATCGGCATTCGTGAATCGAAATTAGCGTCCAATGTAATGACCGTGCTGAAGGTCGGAATCATTCTGCTTGTCATCTTTCTCGGCCTCAACTACGTCAATCCCGAAAACTGGTCGCCTTTCGCGCCCAATGGGATCGAGGGTGTTTTGAAAGGTGTATCGGCCGTTTTCTTTGCGTATATCGGGTTCGACGCACTTTCAACCACGGCTGAGGAATGTAAGAACCCCCGCCGCGACCTCCCTGTCGCGATCATCTTGTCGCTTGTGATCTGTACGGTGCTTTATATCGCGATCGCCCTGGTGCTGACCGGTATGGTCAGCTACACAAAGCTCGACGTCGGCGATCCGCTGGCGTTCGTTTTCGGGCCTGAAGGCGCAAATATACCGTGGGTTGCAGGGATCATAGCGGTGAGTGCCGTCATTGCACTGGCTACGGTGTTCCTCGTCTTCCAGATCGGACAGCCGCGTATTTGGATGGCGATGAGCCGCGACGGTCTGCTGCCGAAGATATTCTCATCCATTCACCCGAAATTTCATACGCCATGGTTTGCAACGATCATTACCGGGATCGTTGTCGCGATCCCGGCCCTGTTCATGAATCTGACCGAAGTCACCGATCTTGCGAGTATCGGAACCTTATTTGCGTTCGTCGTCGTTTGCGCGGGAGTACTGTTCAAAGACGAGGAATTCCGTGAAAGCGGAACGCGGTTTGTTCCGTATTTCAATTCTCAGTTCATCCTTCCTATCATTCTTGCCGCTGTCGTCGGTATCGTTTATTACTTCAACCCGACGTTCGTATCCGATTTTCTTACGCTTACGCCTGCCGAAGGTGAGGGAATGCTCGGAGCTTTTTCTCACAAGATACCGATGATCTTCTTTCTGATCGTCGCGGTCATACTGGTCTATTTCAGCTTGACGAAAAAGCTGTCGCTCATTCCAATTCTGGGGCTCTTGTCGTGTTTGTATCTGATGACCGAACTCGGGGTCACGAATTGGATGAGATTCGGGCTTTGGCTGCTTGCAGGCCTCGTCATATATTTCATCTATGGCCGCAAGCACAGTAAACTCAACGCCTCTCCAGATCCGGCTGAAAATTAACTGAGCTGTTGTCGCTTCACCGCAAAAGACGCGAGCCTCGAGGGTCCGCGTTTTTTGCATTTCTTTACAAAAAGCCGAAAACTTTCATTCCCTCTCGCGCGTCTTAGGCTGAGTAAGAATCGATACTTTTTTGGAGAACAAATATGATGCAGATAATGGTATTCTTTGCGATCGTCGTATTATCGGCCTTTTCCGTATTTTCGCAGAGTTCCGTCGCCAATTATTCCGGAACATGGACGCTCGACCTCGCGAATTCGAAGCTCGATGAGCGGTCGCGGATCGAATCAATGAAAATGACCGTTTCTCAGACCGATAAGGAGATAACCGTGGCAACTGAGACAAAGCGGCCGGCACCACCGGCGAATGCTCCCCAGGGCCGTCCGGGCGGCGGTATGGGACGCGGGGGATTTGGCGGAGGTGATGGGAAGTTCACCTACAGCCTGGATGGAAAAGAAACAAGCGATGTGCAGGTGACCGGTATGGGTTCGACCCCTGTCAAACTCAAGGCCCAAAGCGAAGGCGGCAAACTCAAACTCAGCACGACCCGGACCATAAATTCGCAAATGGGCGAGGTTACGCTGACGACCAAGGAGGAGTGGGGTCTTTCGGCGGACGGTAAGACGCTTACCGTGAACCGCGAAATGGAAACTCCGCGCGGAACAAATTCCGTGACGCTGGTATTCACGAAGAACTGAAGAGCAGATGCACGTGAACGAACGAGCCCTCGAGATCCGAGGGCTTTCTTAGTTTTCAAAACGAAGTTCAGCGATTATTTCGTTCAGATATCGTTTGCCGAGTTCCAACTCATCGGGCGCGAGCGAGACCGCTCCGACGACCGCGTGTCCGCCGCCGCCATATCTTTCGCAGATCTCGGCTATATTGTGAACTCGCGGACGGGGAGCCCAAGGGTTCGAACCGACCGAGATCTTGGTCCGAAACGAACTTTGGCTTATCGAGACGACATAGGTAGTTTCCGGGTAGAAGTAATAAGGAATGAACTTGTTGTAACCCTCGATCCCGGTGCCGACAAGATCAAAACTGACGACGCCCCGATCGTAGACCGCCCGCTGTTTGATCGTCTCGACCGTCGCCCAGTGCTGTTCAAGGATCGGATCCAGCCGCGCTTGTATCTCTTTATTTGCGATCACATCGTCGAGAGATCGTTCGCTTAGCCATTCGATGATCCGGGAAACAAAGTTCGGATCCTTTTCGCCCTCGATGACCTGCATCAACTTTAGGGCCGAAGATCTTAGTTCGACGCATTGTGCTGCATTCTCGTAGAAGGCTCCGTCGATTATATGTGCCCACTCTATCAACTCTGTCAGCGACGGATCGTCGAAATCGTATTTCTCTTTGGCCACCCGCGCGATAAATTCGGCGCAAGATGCACTTTTGGTATCAAGAAACTTCTTACCTGACGTATCAGCATGAAAATGGTCTTCGTCGGCTTTCGACAAGAATGCCGACTGATGATGATCGAACCACCAGGTCAGGCGTTCGTCCGGACAGTATTTGAAATCAACGATCGCGTTCTCGTCGCCGTCCAGTTGATCTCGGTCAAATGCATTGCCGGCCCGATGCATTGTCGGCGTGAACACGATCTCTGCATCAGCGTTCAGCTTTGTGCGGTAAAATTTTGAAAAGATAGCGGCAGAGGAAACGCCGTCAAAGCAGTTTCCGTGATAAAGTATGCGAAGTTTCATAGAGACAGAAATACCCGTAAGCAAAACATTCTAGGTTAATTGGCGAGACGATCGACGTCAAGGCAGGCAGAATGAACATCAGGATCGCAACTGAGGAAGATGCATCGGCCCTGGTCGATTTTAACCAGGCAATGGCGCTTGAGACCGAAGGGAAAGAGCTTGACCGCGAAACGCTTTCGCTCGGGGTTAGCGCGGTGTTTGCCGACAAAACAAAGGGTTTTTATGTCGTCGCCGAAGAAGATGGAACGATCATCGGCGGCCTTATGGTCACCTACGAATGGAGCGACTGGCGAAACGGCTGGTTTTGGTGGATACAGAGCGTTTTTATCGTGCCGGCGGCGCGTGGTCGGGGAATCTATTCCGACCTTTACGACTTCGTTAAGTCGCGAGCCGACGAGGTCGGCGGCATTTGTGGCTTCAGGCTGTACGTCGAACGCGAGAATGAGCATGCCCAGGCTGTTTACGAAAAGGTCGGCATGACCGCCTCTAATTATTTGATGTTCGAAGAAGAGGCGTAAATAAAACCGGGATCGCAAATCAATGCGACCCCGGCCATTTTCCATGAAAACCTGAATCCGAAAACCCAATTAAGAGGCATGAGAGTTGTTCTGTAGATTAATGTTCACCCTATAAAGATTGGAGGATGAGTTGTCCGGATCTGGGTTTTCAAAGATCTTGAAGAGAATTTATAAATTTGGGGAAGAACCCGACTTAGTCTTCGTGCCCACACTCGAAGATTTCCCCCAAGCAATCCGGGCCCTTCCCCAAAACTTGTAAGGCGGGCGATCTGTGCCCGTTTTTGTCATCAACGCTATCGGTCGACGACATCCTTCAGTTGACCTTTCTTGAACGGTAAAATACTACCTTCCGATGCTGCGTTTACTGAGAGCAATCAGTGTGCCAAAACGACAAATCGCCGAAAAATCCAGTAAAATTGAGTTGGTCTCAAAGAGACTGGCCGAAAGTTATGATTATGTATGTCCTCAATCAATACAATTTTCTAATGCTGCGATCAAATATGTTCGAATTTCGGTCATTGTCGTTCTGTCATCTGCTGTGCTGTAATTCAATCGATGGCAACCATTAGTGAAGCCGAATTCGCGCGTTTGTGTTCGGGAATATTCGAAGATCGGGCGTCGATCTGGAACCACAACCCGATCGGGACGCAGGAAGAAACCCTGTTGTGGATGCTCTTAGGGTGCCTGATCGCCTATTTGAGCCTTTCGGAGATCGAGACGCCGTGCTTTACTGGAACGCCTGATGCAGGGACATATCGCGAAGCGATCAAATTCGTACTGAGCGGCCGGACGGAGGCCCCTTTTGACATCGACGTCCATCTGGATCGTCTAATGACCGTATGAAGATCGAGACTTTTGTCCTCACGCTATTTCAACAAAATACACGGGTCATCGTATGCGAATCGACCGCAACAGCGATCTGTATCGATCCGGGATGCGAAGCACCGGAAATAGCTGCGTTCATTCGCGAGAACGGTTATCTGCTGCAGGCGATCACGCTGACTCACGGTCATCTTGACCACGTCGGAGGCACGAAATACCTTCACGATCAGTTCCCTGATGTCGAGATCATTTTGCACAAAGACGATGAAGACCTTTATTACGGCCTGCCGCAGCAGCCGCTATTGATGGGAATGTCGCAACCGCAGCTTGCCGCTTTGGGGCTTGATTTCGAACCGCCGCCGAAGCTGACCCGCAACTGGAAGAACGGTGAGGTCTATATAGTGGGCGAATTGAGATTTTCGGTAAGGCACTGCCCGGGACACACCCGCGGCCACGTAATTCTCGCCGAAGAGAAACAGCGAAAGGTCTTTGTCGGTGACTGTCTATTTGACGGTTCGATCGGGCGAACCGATCTGCCCGGTGGCGATTTTGATCAGCTGATCGCATCGATCAATGATAATATTCTCTCGCTCGAAGATGATTTTGTGGTCTATTCCGGCCATGGCCCTGAAACCACTGTCGGCCGTGAGCGCGAATACAATCCATTCCTTAACGGAAAATACACGTTGGGCCGCGGCCGATTTATCTGAGGCCGGCCAAACCTTGAACATATGAAAAAACTGCTTAGCCTACTTTTGACCGCGACCGTTCTTTCACCAAGCATCCTTGCCCATGGCGACAACAGCCATTTTCCCCGAGAGCAGGACATAACCGTTCGGACGACCAAGGTTGCCGGCAATGTCTATATGCTGCAGGGCCGCGGAGGCAACATTGGTGCGATAGTTGGGCCAGAAGGCATCTTGATCGTCGATGACGATTACAAGGTCGTCAGCGAAAAGCTCGCCGCAGCGCTTAAGGAACTCGGATCGGCGAGTCCGAAGTATGTGTTCAACACGCATTGGCACGGTGACCATACCGAGGGCAATGAGTATTTCGGAAAGAGCTCGACGATCGTTGCGCATACAAACGTCCGCAAGCGGCTTTCGCAGACCAACACGGTCTTTGGCCGAACGGTTGCGATCGCACCGGTCGTCTCATGGCCGGTGATAACGTATACCGCGAGCATGTCGATCTTTTTCAACGGTGAAGAGATACAAGCGGTCCACTATCCTAACAGCCATACCGATGGCGACACGGTCGTCTTCTTCAAGGGGTCGAATGTCGTCCACTTTGGTGACATGTTCTTTGCCGGACGCTTCCCGTTCGTCGACCTCGAGAATGGCGGGTCCGTCCAGGGCTTGATTAACAACATCGGATCGTTGATACAAAAGATCCCTGCCGACGCAAAGCTCATTCCCGGCCACGGCCCGATCTGTACCGTTGCCGACCTAAAGAATTATCATTCGCTTATCGTCGATTCGGCGAAGATCGTCGAGGACGCGATGAAGGCGGGTAAACCGCTCGAAGATATCAAGAAAGCAGGGTTTCCCGAGCGGTTCAAAGAGGCCGGATCGGGCTTCATCAAGACCGATCAGTGGATCGAAACGATATATCGGAGTTATTCGTTGAAATAGCTCATTGCGAGCTAAGCCGTTTTATCGCCTCCGCAGATGCGGTCAGTTTCGGATCGATGCTGACCGCTTTTTTGTAGTTAGCCAGCGCATTTACCTTATCGCCTTTGATGTCATAAACGTCACCGAGGCTTTGATAGACAATTGCCGAACCTGGATTGTCTTCCGCGTTGACCTTGAAGATCGTCAGCGCCTCATCCGGGCGCCGCTCGTTCAACAAGAATTGTCCGACGCGGTTCATGATCGTCGCGGTATCTACATACTTGTGAAGCGGATTTGACCTGAATTCTTTATAGTTGGCGATTAGATCCGCAACACTTCCTCCGCTTCGAGCTTTCGCTATGATCTCCTGCATCGAAGGAACTGGCTTGAATTTCAGGATCGCCTCTAACGCCGGATCACGGCCGTTACGATAATCGTCCGACGAAAGGTCTGCCGCGACGGTCGGCGCCGTCCATTTTCGCGTGTCCCTCGGATCTTTATCCTGCCACCATAAGGTCGAAGCCTGTATCCTCAGTTTGCTATTCGGCAGAATTATCGGCCGGGCGTCGCCGTAGTGATTTGGCGAGGCTCCGGTCGGTTCGCCGACAAAGATCGCATTCGTATATTTTTCGAGATCATTGACGGTATTTTGCGCCGCTGAAAAGGTCTCGCGGCCAATAATGACGAAGAATCTGCCGCGAACGTTGAGCCTCGACCTGATCACGCCGATAATTATCGGCAAATTCAGATAGTTGTTGCCGCCGCCGTTCAGCCTGATATCGAGGACCAGACGTTCCGCCGGCGACTTTTCGGCAGCATCTAATGCACGTTTGAAAAAGGCCTCGACCGTTTCGTCCGGTTTGTCCTGCACCTGGTTGAACTGGATATAGAACGTCCTGGAATCGTGAAGCATCTCGAACCTGAAGTTGTTTCGCGGCTCTTTTTGCCATGCCGGGACAGGGACATTCGATGAACGGGCGTCGAGCCATGCCGCGGGTGGGTTCATTATCTCGTCGAGTTTGCCCGTCGGCTTGAACTCGATCTTTGATTCAAGGCCATCCTTCAAGATCGTGAATTCGGCCGAGTCCTTTGCTGCCGACAAACCGACCGCATGAAGGATCTTCGGCGAGGCGAGATACCACGGCACCGCGCTCTTGACACCCATTTCGTTGTCGCGCCACATATACGGCTTCATTTTTTCGATCACGTCGTTGATCGGAATGTTGCCGACCTTTACGACCTTACCGCCGACAATTTTCGAATACTCCTGTGCTGCTTTTTGAACGAACACGCCGTCCTCGTACACGTAGAAAATAACAGGAAACATCCCTGATTGGGCGATCATTCCCCATCGAACGCCGGTATGGCCGTCACCGATCATTGCGACTATTTTCATTATCTCGACGACCACTTGATGGTCTTCGAGGTCTGCGAGCCTTGCATCGAGTGAATTGACCGCATTCAAGAGATCATCACGAGTGACCGTGTGATAGGCGTTTTTGTGTGTACGTTCGATTTGCGTCGCCAAGTACTTCAGATCGGCCCGCCATTTGTCGGGCGACATTTGGGCGGGCTCTGCCGACGTCTGAGAAAAACCGGCGGATGCCAGTACAATTAACGCGAGAAGAGCCGAAACAAATTTCATATTGAGACTCCATGCGGCAGAGGTACGCCTGAAACTAAAACACCGCAGAGAAAAGATATGTGACCAAAATATGATTACGGTCATTTGACCAAGCTTGTTCAATAAAAAAAGGCAGCCTTGATCGGCTGCCTACATATTTCGACAAAGCAATTCTGAACTAAGCAACAGTCACTTCTTTGCAAAGATATACATCCTGTATGGCATTGAGAAGTTCGATTCCTTCGGCCATCGGACGCTGGAATGCTTTGCGGCCAGAAATCAGGCCGGTTCCGCCGCCGCGTTTGTTGACGACCGCCGTTCGGACCGCATCGGCAAGGTCGCCCGAACCTTTTGACTCGCCGCCTGAGTTGATCAGGCCCTGCCGTCCCATATAACAATTGGCGACCTGATAACGGACAAGATCTATTGGATTATCTGTAGTCAGTTCCGAATAGATCTTCGGATTGGTCTTGCCATAGCTGCTCTCGGTGTTGAGGACGTTATAGCCGCCGTTTCGTTCAGGCAATTTTTGCTTGATGATGTCGGCCTGTATCGTCACGCCTAGATGATTTGCCTGCCCGGTAAGGTCGGCTGCCGTGTGCATATCGCCCTCAGCGGTCTTAAATTTAGAGTTTCGCAGATAACACCAGAGGATCGTCGCCATTCCGAGCTCGTGGGCATAGGCAAAGGCCTCGGCGACCTCAGTGATCTGACGGGTTGACTGATCGGAACCGAAGTAGATCGTTGCACCGACGGCGATGGCGCCCATGTTCCGCGCCTGCTCGACCGTGCCGAACATCACCTGATCGAAGGCATTTGGGTAAGTCAACAGCTCATTGTGGTTGATCTTGACGATGAACGGGATCTTGTGGGCATACTTCCTTGCGACCGAACCAAGAACGCCATAGGTCGAGGCAACGCCGTTGCATCCGCCCTCGATAGCGAGCTTGACGATGTTCTCGGGGTCGAAATATGCCGGATTGGGCGCAAAGCTAGCACCCGCCGAATGCTCGATTCCCTGGTCAACCGGCAGGATCGAGACGTAGCCCGTACCGCCGAGTCGCCCGTGATCAAAGAGTGCCTGCATGCTCCGCATTACATTCGGGCTTCGGTCCGATTGCGAAACGACGCGATCGACAAAGTCGCCGCCCGGAAGATGAAGGTTTTCTTTAGGGATCGTTGTGGATACGTGGTTTAGAAGCGAATCCGCATCTGCGCCCAATAATTCTTGTATTTTACTGTAATCAACAGCCATCGATACTCTCCTGAAATAGGTACGAAATAAGTAATACTGCTAAGGAAATCACGGATTATAGCACAGTTCGTAGACCAACGCCCGAAATCGAAAACCATTGCTTTTGAGAACTGATTTGAGTAAACTAACGGCAAGATTCAAAAGAGAAATGTCCCGGCTGCCATTTCTTATGTCGCGCCCAACAGTATGGAAAGACGTGGCGTAACCTTTACGATTAATCTACAAAATTCGAGGTAAGTATGACCCATCGTTCCCCCGAACGGCTATTTTGCCACCTTTTCGCTATCGTCTGTTTTGTTGTTTTTCCCGTTACTTTCGCCGCGCAGGACAAAGACTGGCGGCCTATTGCACCACAAGAATTAAGTGCTTCGACGGCGGTCGTAGAACAGGGAGCCGATGCCGAAGCTCTGTTCTGGGAGGTGAGGGTCGATGACAGTCAGGCTGACCAGTTGTCGCTTCGGCATTACGTCAGGATCAAGATCTTCACCGAACGCGGTCGCGAAGACTTTGCTCGCCATGACGTTGCGTTTACAAAGGGCACAAAGATCCGCGACCTCGAAGCACGCGTAACGACCCCGAGCGGCGCTGTTTCATACGTAAAGAAGGAAGACGTTCTGGAGCGAGATGTACTAAAGGTAAGCGGCTTTAAGGTCAGAGCTAAAACGGTGGCTTTTCCGTCTTTAGAGGTAGGCTCGATCATAGAATATAAATATCGCGAGGTGATCGAGGACGGCTCGGCGAACATGCGGCTCGTCTTTCAGCGCGAGATACCGATACGGAACATCTCGTACTTCGTCAAGCCATTTTCCGGAACGATGGGAATGGCGTACCAGCCGTTCAACGTCGGGAACACGAAATTTGAGAAAGAAAAAGATGGTTTCTTTCGTGCGACGATGTTGAATGTTCCGGCTTTTCGTGAAGAACCGAGCATGCTGCCCGAAGATGAGGTCAAATCATGGATCTACATCTATTACGTTCGTGAATATCCAAAGAATCCCGACGATTATTGGAAAACGATCAGCAAGAACGCATTTGAGGCCGCGAAATCGAGTTTCAAGCCGAGCGCTGAGGTAAAGCAGGCAACTGATACTCTGCTTGCCGGAGCCGCAACAGATGACGAGAAGCTGCGACGGATCTATCAGTTCACAAAGACCGAGATAAAGAACACGACCTATGCCGAGAACGTCACTGAAGAGGATCGAAAAAAGGTCCGCAGTGCAAAATCGGCAAGCGACACGCTAAAGCTCAAGATGGCAAGCGCCGGCGACGTTGACCAGCTTTTCGGCGCAATGGCCCGGGCCGCCGGTTTCGATGCCCGGATAGCTTTTTCCGGCAGCCGAAACGAATTGTTTTTCGATCGCAAGATCCCGATAGTGCGTCTCATGCTCAATTCATCGAGCGTTGCCGTCAAGGTCGGGGAAGATTGGCGGTTCTTCAGTCCGGCATCCTACTTTGTCCCCTACGGAATGATGAGCTGGATCGAGGAAGACCAGCTTGCGCTTATTTCCGACCCGAAAGAGTTGATATGGAAGCAGATCCCGCTTTCCGCGGCTGATAGATCGATGGAAAAGCGAACCGGCAAGTTTACGCTTCAGCCAGACGGAACTCTTGTCGGCGAAGGCCGGATCGAATACACCGGCCACCGTGCATTCGCGCAAAAAATGTCCAGTCGTGAAGATTCGCCGGCTGAACGCGAAACGACCCTTAAGAATATCCTCAGATCGACGATCCTCGGAACGACCGAGATCGAGAGCTTTACGATCGAGAATGTCAACGACCCTGAAAAGCCATTTGTCTACACATTCAAGGTAAAGGTTCCGGGCTATGCTTCGCGAACGGGACGGCGATTGTTCTTTCAACCCAATATACTGAAACGGAGCGCCCAGCCGCGATTCACCGCTAATGCGCGTAAGTATGACGTATACATTTCTTATCCGTACTCCGAGGTGGATGAATTCACGATCGATCTGCCTGCCGGCTTTTCACTTGAGGCCGGCGAGGTTCCCGCACCGATAAAAGACCCGCAAGGCATCGGTTCGCACGAGACCAATATCACCGTCGAAAACCAGGGCAGGCTGCTCCGGTATAAACGAAACTTCTCGTTCGGCAACGGCGGTTTCCTTCGCTTTCCGGCGCAAAGCTATTCGGCCGTAAAGAATTTGTTCGAGCTCTTTAACCGTGCCGATGTCCATCAGCTCACGCTTCGTGACGGTTCGGCCGGGGGAACGAACAACGAATAGCCGCGTCCAAAACTATGCAAGGCCGCGAGTGATCGCGTCACCGAGGCCTCGTTTTTTTTACACGATCGGAGGTATAGATCATGAAAAGAAGCTTGCTTCTGCCACTGCCGCTAATGGTTTTGACGCTTTTGTTCGTCAACGCGGTCGACGCTCAGAGGGCTCCCGCCTGGCTCGAACAGGCGGCTGCCCTTCCGACGCCGGCATTCACGATGAAAAATGTTCCGGCCGTGGTGCTGCGAAGCGAGCAGAGCATAACCATAAGCCCTGATGGAACGGTCGTCCGAACGGTAAGACATGCGGTCAGAGTGCTCGAACGTGAAGGCCGGATCGAGGCCGTGGCACGGGTGATCTACAGGACCGATTCTGACAAGGTCCGCGACCTTAACGCGTGGCTGATCAAACGAGCGGGAGAACCGAGGTCTTTCGGCAAGAAAGAGGCCATCGATGCCGCGTTGATGGACAATGACCTCTTTAACGAGGCACGTCGGCGGTACATCAATGCCAGCGGCGAAGCTGAGGTCGGCGACGTATTCGGCTATGAAACGACCACGGAAGAGAAACGCATCTTCAGTCAGTTTCAACATTTCTTTCAAGACGACATTCCGGTCATCAATTCGCGTTTCGTTCTGAAAATGCCGGCCGGTTGGCGTGCAGACAGCGTGACATTCAACGCCGCAAAGGTCGAACCGGTGGTCGCCGCTGACACTTATACCTGGGAAATGCGTGACCTTAAACCGATAAGTCCTGAACCGCGCAGCCCGAGATTCATGAGTCTTGTGCCGCGTCTTGCGGTCAGTGTATTCCCGGACCAGGCGGCGGTCACAAGGATGAAGACCTTTGCCAATTGGAATGAGGTCGCAAAATGGATGAGCGAGATCGAAGACCCGCAGATGACGGTCAACGACGCAATGGCCGCAAAGACGCAGGAATTGACCGCTGGCGCTAAGACCGAATTCGAAAAGATTCAGGCCATTTCACGTTATGTTCAGCAGATCCAGTACGTTTCGATACAGGTCGGGACCGGGCGCGGCGGCGGTTATACTCCGCGGTCTGCAACGGATGTATTCGCAAAGGCTTACGGCGATTGTAAAGACAAGGCAAATTTGATGCGGGCAATGCTGAGCCTTATCAATATTCCGGCATATATGGTCAGCATCACGGCCGACGATCCTTCGTTCGTCCGCGCCGAATGGGCATCGCCGCATCAGTTCAACCATTGTATCATCGCCGTGAAGATCGGAGATTCGACCGTTGCCGAATCGGTCGTCACGCACCCGTCACTCGGACGGCTACTGATCTTTGATCCGACCGATCCTTACACCCCGATCGGCGATCTGCCGGAAGACCAACAGGGCAGCCTGGCTTTGATCGACCACAAAGATACAACAGAGCTGATCACAATGCCGACAATGTCGGCCGATGCCAATAAGGTCGATCGGCAGGTCGAGGCCGTTCTCGGATCGGATGGTTCGATCTTCGGGAAAGTGACGGAAAAGACGATCGGGCAATCGGCTCGGCGGGAACGGGCACAGCTCAAGGGACTTTCCGCGGCAGATTACAATCGGGTCATCGAGCGTTGGATATCGCGGGGAGCGACAGGAGCAAAGACCTCGAGGATCGAGCCGCGCGATAACCACGCCGAAGGCAAATTTGACCTCGCGGTCGAATTTTCTGCAAACGGTTATGCCCAGGTGATGCAGCAGCGATTGATGGTCTTCAAACCTGCCATCGTCGGCCGTCTTGACCGTTTGTCGTTCAACGACGGCGTGCGTTCGAATCCATATATGATCGATGCGTCAGCATACAGCGAGAGCGTCACGATCAAATTGCCTGAGGGATTTGAGGTAGACGAAATGCCGGAAGCCGTTAAGCTCGAGACCGAGTTCGGACGTTTTGAGGCGACCTACAAAATAGTCGGCGGACATCTGGTCTTCAATCGGTCGATGAAGCTGAATCGAGCCACGATACCGGCGAACAAATACGAAACGGTCAAGTCATTCTTTGGCCGCGTTCACGCTGCCGATCAGTCGCCGGTGGTGCTGCTTAAGAAATAGACACCTGTGTAAAAACAAAACAGGGAGCCGGACGTGCCCGGTTCCCTGTTTTTTTATTGCCCCTGACTTCCTACTGTAACGGCATGCCGTTGGTGTCAAGGTAATTGATCTTGCCGCCCCAGCCGTCGATCTCCCGCAATTTGGGTTCAATAACGCTCTTGTCGCCGACGATCAGTATCGCCATCCTTTCCGGCTGCAGGTAACGGTTCGCAACACGGTTGACATCCGCGAGCGTCACGGCCTGGATCTTGCCGATATACTCATTGAAATACGAATCGGGCAACCCGTACACAACCAGATTTGCGAGCTGTGCGGCGACCTGACCGTTGGTCTCGAAGCCAGCGGGGTATCGCCTGATCAGGCTTTGTTTGTTGTAATCAAGCTCGGCCTGCGTTACCGGGATCGAACCGCGGATGCCGTTCAGCTCTTTCATGAACTCCATCACCGATTCTTTTGTAACGGCCGTCTGGACGTCAGCCGAAGCCTCGAACGGGCCTGCACCGCGTCGGAAACCCCAATTCGTCCGTGCGCCATAGGTATAGCCCTTGTCCTCACGGAGATTCATGTTCACGCGTGCCGAAAACTGGCCGCCGAGTATTGAGTTCATGACCGACAGCGGAAAGAAGTCGGGGTTATCGCGGGAAACACCTACTTGGCCGATCGAGACGACCGACTGTGCCGCACCGGGCTTGTCAATGATGTAGATACCCGGCTTATCGAACTCCTTTGGCTGTGGGACCGAGGCCGATGGCACGTCAGCCGGCTTCCAGTCCTTGAACGCCTCTTCGAGCTTTTTGGTCAATTCATCGGTCCTGAAGTCGCCAACGACGATGAGGGTCGAGTTATTCGGCCTGTAATATGTCGAGTAAAATGCCTCGATCTCGGCCTTTGTGATCGCCTTTATCGATGCCTCGTCACCCTGAAGCGAACGTCCATACGGATGGTCGCCGTAGAGCAGCTTGTTGTAAGCAACATTGGCTATCGCGTTCGGATTATCCTTTCGCTGAATGAAGCCGACCAGGTCGCGGCGGCGGCGGGTTTCGATCTCGTCTGCCGGATACGCCGGATTGACGATGACATCTGAAAATATCTCGAGCGCTTTGTCGAGATTTTTTGTCAACGTCTGGATCGACGCATTCGCCGAATCCCAGTTCGAACCTGTTCCGAGATTTGCGCCGATCGCTTGCAGCTGATTGGCGATCTCAACGGCCGATCGCGTCTTTGTCCCGTCATCGATCAATGCAGCGGTTAGATAAGCCAGCCCGCTTCGGTTCGCGGGGTCGGCCGATCCTCCGGCATTGACGACAAGATTCATCGAGATGATCGGCAACTCGGAGCTTCGAACCATCCAGACATTCAGACCGTTTGAAAGCTTTTGCTTTTCTATCGAAGGCAGTGTGAGCTTCGGATCGGCCTGTGGTTTAGGAAGGTTTGCCGAATAGTCGACCTTTTTGACGTCGTCTTTCTTCTGCGCCGTCGAGGTCGGCTGATTTACCGCCCCTCCGCGTTGGGATGCAGCTCTATCCTTTCGCGGAACGAACTGCATTACAAAGCGGTCGGGTGTCAAATACGTTTTCGCAACACGCTGAACATCGGCGGCCGTGACGCGGCGGTACCGATCAAGATCGGCCTGAAAATAGTTCGGCTTGCCAGTATAGGTCGCGTAGCCGTTGAGCGAATCTGCCTTTCCGAGGACGTTCTGCATTCCGAAGATGGTCTGGGCCTCGATCGAATTGATCGCCCGGTTCATCTCGTCAGCCGAAGGTGCCTCGCCCTTGATCCGTTCCAGTTCCGCGTTGATCTCTTTTTCGATCTCGTCAAGCGTCTTGCCCGGGCGTGCCGTCGATTGAACGATCACCATACCGCCGACCTCGAGCGCATAGTTGAATGAGGACGCATCTTGAGCCAACTGCTTACCGTAGACCAAATTGCTCTGAAGCCTTGAACCGCGACCGCTGGAAAGGATATAGGTCAGGATGTCGAGCGCCGGTTCATCCGCCGAATACGCTGGCGATCCGGTCCAAACCATGTAAAGCCGCGGCAGCTGCACCGAATCCTCATACGTTTTACGGACCTCGCCGTTAAGCTTGGGCATCGAAGGCGTTGGCCGTTTGATCGGTTCACCCGCCGGGATCGGGCCAAAGTACTTCTCGACCCATGCCCTTGCCTGTTTTTCGTCAAAATCGCCCGCGATCGTCAGCGACGCATTATTCGGAACGTAATATTGACGGAAAAACGCCTTTACGTCGTCCATCGATGCCGCCGAGAGGTCTTCAAGCGATCCGATCGTGGTCCAGTTGTATGGGTGATCTTTCGGGTGGATCTCGGCGAAAATTTTCTCGAATGCCGTTCCGTAGGGTTGATTGTCGTATCGCTGTCGGCGTTCATTCTTTACAACGTCACGCTGATTATCGAGTTTCTCCTGCGTCATCGCTTCAAGAAGCCCGCCCATTCGGTCTGCTTCCATAAAAAGAGCCAGCTCAAGAAAATTCGACGGCAACGCCTGGAAGTAGTTCGTCCGGTCAGGGTTGGTCGAACCGTTGATGGTCGCCCCAACTTCCTGAAGCGGCTTGAAGTAATCCTGATTATAATTCTTCGAACCCTGGAACATCATGTGTTCGAAGAGATGGGCAAAGCCGGTCCTTCCGACAACTTCGTTCTTCGATCCAACGTGATACCAAAGATTCACGGCTACGATCGGGGTCGATCTGTCCTCATGCAGGATAACCCGCAGCCCATTTTTCAACTTATATTCCTTGACCTTCAACGTAGGAAGCTGATCGGCCTTTTGCGCCGTGATACTCAGAGACGTCATTAGCGTGAGAGCGAGACAGCCTGCGATAATTCCTTTCAAACGCATTTTTAACTCCTTGAAGTTTGTTTAGATAAAGAAAGCGACACCTTCACAATTACTCGTAAAACCGCGAGCAATGAGAAGGTGGCGTCTGATTAAAATTTTTTACGAAGCTCAGCTGGTCGCAGTTTCAGTTTTCGCCAGAGCAGCGATCTTTTCACGGCTCGAAACCACAACACCACCTGGCTTTTCGATCGTCACTGCAAAGACCTTCGGGTCCTTTGTGACGAGCTTTGCCTTGATCGGGACGATCACCTCGCCATCAGCGGTCACGTCAAATACACCGCCGTCCTTCGGATGCGGCTCCAATTTGCCGTCCTCAAATATCCAGAGCTGATACGTTTCCTTCGTCGGATCGTTCTTCGGCAGCCCGCGAAAACGCATGTAGCCTTCCTGCTTGGCGTCGCTCCAGACAACATCGCCCGAGATCTCTTCGATCTCTTTGACGTTGCCTTTTCCCCAGTTCGCTCTCCGCACTTCGGCACCTGCTGCTATCAGAGCTTCACGAAGTTGGGCAAGCGATGGGGCAACAGACTGCGTCGCCGACGGCTTTGGACCCTCAGAAATGATCGTTTGCTGACGGGTCGTGAATATGTTTACCGCGAGAGCGACACAGGCAGCGGTCGCAACTGCCCATCCGAGCCAATTCCACATCGAACCCTTTGCTTCGGACTCGACCTGAACGGGACGTCTCGGAGCGGTAAAGATATTCTCTTCCACCGGATCAGCGGCAGCATTCGATCCGACAAAATTCATCGCGTTCGCTGCGATCTTTGACTCAAGATGAGCCGGCATCGGCTCGATCTTATCTATTCCGGCAAGGCTGATCATCGCCGCCGTCAATTCTAACGCTTGCGAATCCATACTGCTATCCGCATCCTCACCATACTTCGCGAGTTCGGCTGCTTCGGCATCGGTAAGGCCGAAAACCGCCTTGTTACAAAGAAGGTCGATCATCGCTTCATCCATATCTTTTTTCATACGGCGACCTCCTTCATAGAATCCGAACCGCCTAATCCTAAAACTTCCCTTGCTTGTAATAGTCCACGCCTTGCGTGGGTCTTAACCGTTCCCAACGGCATTCCGGTAGCGTCTGCGATCTCCTGATGCGACAACCCGTGGATGATCGACAACTGAAGCACCTGTCGCTGTTCAGGACGCAACAATTTCAAAGCCTTGAATGCCTCACTTGCTTCGACCATCGTCTGCATCTGCTTGTCGGCCCGGTCAGCAGGCTCAGCCAGAACGTCTTCTAACGAATCGGCAGAGATTCGACGCTGAGTGAACCGTATTCGGTCGATCAGCCGTCGCCTGGCGATCATCGCTATGAACGTTGTTTCGGACGATTGACCGGGGTCGAAACGCCCGGCATTCTTCCAAACATCGACAAATATCTCCTGAACTGCATCTTCCGCATCGTCAGAATTTCTCAACATTCGTCGCGCCAACGACCAGACTAGCCCGCCATAAGTCTTCAGGCACTCCTGAACGGCGTTCTGGTCTCCGCTGGCGATTCTTTTTAAGATAGCTTCAGCCACAGTATTCAAATCAGATCTGATACCTATAAGCTACCTTATTTCAACATTACCTGCCAAGTGCGCTCCGGCAACCCAGCGGCAAAAAGCTTCGGTCGAGGGCGTCGCTCATCGCGTTCGCTCTCAATCTAAGTCTTCGCAAAGAATAGAAGATCGGTTTCAAAACAGAACTTTATCGTGAGACCACGCGTGAGGTAATAAATACGGTGAGAAGCCCAAGCGTGGAAGCCGCCGATACGAGACAAAACTGACAAAAAGCGCCGATCACGAAACCCTGCAGATAAAGCAGCCATAACGTGACGGCCGACATGATCACGGCCTGTAAACCAAAAAGGTTCCAAGCCACGCGGTTTCCGAAGGCCGCGAGGATGGCCAACGAAAACGCCGCGAAATAAGCCGCCGCACCGATAGCGGCGATCGGGACCCCGGCGAATGCCGCATAGGCGCTCGTCAGCACCTTTTCACAGCCCTCGATCAAACTGCACGGGACCGGCTCGTCGGTATAGTGCTTTACCGTTAAGTAGACCGAATCGGCGAGGCCGACAAACGCGATCAACGAAGCGAGAACCGGCATTTTTGCGATTGGCTCAGCTGAGGTCTCGGTCAGGTCGAGGGCTTCGTTCATTTAGCGTTCGATGGAGCGGCAGGCGGTGGAGCCGCCGCATTCTGTATCTCTGCGTCGATCAGTCGGCGAAGCGAGGCGATGTTGATCTCCTGATAAGGGACCGCCTGCCCGTTGATAAAGACGGTCGGCGTTGACGTAATGCCCAATGCCCTTCCGCGGCTTATGTCCCGGTTTACCCTTTCTTTGGTCTGAAGCCCGGCGAGGTCGCTCTTGAACTTTTCCACATCCATGCCCAGGTTCGTCGCGTATTGGGCCCACAACTCACGATAATTGGGATTTCCGGTCCATGTTCCCTGATTTCGAAAAAGCTGATCCTGCATCTGCCAGAATTTGCCTTGTAATCCTGCTGCCTCGGTCGCTGCTGCAGCATCATACGATTTATCGTGGCCTGCGATCTGCAGCGGGTAATGGCGAAAGATGAAACGAAAATTCTTGTTTCCCGCATATGCCGACTGCAGTTCTTTCATGACCGGGTGCACGCTTGCACAAGCCCCGCACTGGTAATCGGCAAATTCCTCGACCGTCACGGCAGCTGTCGGTGATCCGAGCATATTGACGCCGACTGCCGCGCCGCTTGGTGCATTCACGGGGGCGGTCTGGGGCCGGGCGGCATTGGTCACACCGGCGCGGTTTGCGTCAGTCGCCGTTCGTGGTTTGCTCGACGTGTTGTAAAGCCATATCCCGCCCAATACGACCACGACAAAAGCGATCGCGATGATCGAAAGTGGGAGGCCTGAGTTCTTCTTAGCCTTTTTCGATTGGTTGTTTTTCTCTGTCATTGGTTATTTGACTGCCCTTAGAGGCTTGCGGCGCCCTTTACTCGAAACGGCATCCGCAGCCGCTTCTTTCGCCTTTTGATATATGCCGTCAGCATCGAGGCCGTATTTCGCCAATAGCAGCTTGGCATCGCCGTGCGTAACAATGCGGTCCGGCACACCCATTCTGACGATCTTGACGGTGTCCTGCAGCCCAAGAAGTTCGAGGGTCTCGATCACGGCAGAACCGAACCCGCCGGCAAGATAAGCTTCTTCGACCGTAACGATCACGCGATGAGTCTCGGCAAGTCGCCCGATCAGTTTTTCGTCGATCGGCTTTGCGTAGCGTGCATTGATAACCATCGCCTCGATGCCTTCCTTAGCGAGGCTGCCGGCCGCCTCGAGCGACGGATTGACCATCGATCCATATGCCAAGATCGCAATGTCATCTCCCTCGCGAAGAACTTCTGCTTTTCCGATCTCTATCTTTTCCGGTTTGCCCGAGATGTCTACGCCAAATCCGTTTCCTCTCGGGTAACGGATCGCGGCCGGGCCCGGATGATCTATCGCCGTAAGCATCATATCCCGCATCTCGGCTTCGTCCTTCGGGGCCATAAGTACGATATTCGGGTAACCGCGAAGATATGCTATATCAAGAAGGCCGTGGTGGGTCGGGCCGTCGGCACCGACGATGCCGGCGCGATCCATCGCAAATGTTACGTTCAGGTCCTGCAGGCAAACGTCATGGATAAGCTGATCAAAACCACGCTGCAGGAACGTCGAATAGATCGCCGCAACCGGTTTCATACCTTCACAGGCCATACCGGCACAGAAGGTCACGGCGTGCTGTTCGGCGATACCGACATCATAGGCCCTGTCCGGGAACTTCTCGAGTATCTTATCAACGCCGGTGCCATCGGGCATTGCCGCGGTCAAAGCGACAATGCTCTCGTCCCGTTCCATCAGTTCGCACATCGTCTCGCCGAAGACCTGCGTGTAGGTCGGAGCAGCGGCCGAACTCGATTTGTGCGGAAGACCGGTCTTCGGGTCGAACGGGCCCGTAGCATGATAGGCGTAATAATTCTTTTCAGGGTTCGGAAAGCCTTTACCTTTCGTTGTCAAAGCATGAACGATCACCGGCCCGTCGTCGACCTTTTTCGCCTCCTGAAGCGCCCGTACGAGCATCGAAACGTTGTGGCCATCGACATAGCCGATGTATTTGAAACCGAGTTCGTTGACGAGTGCACCGGGAAGAACCGCGGCGGCTATCGCATCCTTAAAGGATTTAGCCGCCCGTCTCAGCGATTCGCCAATACCCGGAACGCTTTCCAGAGCGTCGCCGATCTCTTCTTTCAAATGCTGGTAACTTTGTGCTTCTTTGATCCGGTTCAGGTAACCGCTTAACGCTCCTACGGCCGGCGCGATCGACATCTCGTTGTCGTTCAGAAGTACGATCAGCCTCGACTTGAGATGCCCTGCCTGATTGATCGCCTCCATCGCCATTCCGCCTGCAAGACTCGAATCGCCGATCAACGCGCAAACGTGAAAATCCTCGCCCTTGTGATCACGGGCGACGGCCATTCCCAATGCAGCCGAGATCGAGGTCGAGGCGTGGCCCGCGCCGAACGTGTCGTATTCCGATTCGTCGCGTCGTAAAAAGCCTGAAAGTCCGCCGTACTGCTTTATCGTGTGCAATTCGTCTCTGCGGCCGGTAAGTATCTTGTGTGCATATGCCTGATGCCCGACATCCCAGACCAAGCGGTCATTCGGTGTGTCGAAGACGTAATGCATCGCGACCGCAAGTTCGACGGCGCCAAGCGAAGCACCTGTGTGCCCGCCAACGCGTGAACAGGTATCGATAATGAACTGCCGCACCTCGTCGGCCACTTCCTGCAGGTCGTCGATCCTAAGTTGTCTGAGGTCTGCCGGCGAGTTTATCTCGGATAAAAATCTCATTGTTGTTCTACTTGTTGGAACTTCGTCCAAAGTCCGCATTTTAGCCTTTTGCACGTTGATTGTTCAATGTGCCGGCCGTATTTGTTTCGTCGCGAAGCCGCGTTCGGTTTACATTTCTTTACAAGAACTTTCGGCCAAACCTCACCGGGATTCATCCTAGTAATCGAGGGCGAAAGCCGAAATAAATGAAAAGAGGTAAAAAAATGTCATTAAGATCAAAATTCTTCTCGGGCGTGGCAGTGGCTGTCGCCGCAACAGCATTCTCGGTCGCCGGGATCGCCCAGGAAAAGGTGGAAAGATCGCCGGAGGCCGGCCAGAAGAAAGAGCGTATGCGTGGCGAAGGCTTCGGCAAAGGCATGCGCGATGGACACGGTAAGGGAATGCGCGGCGGGAAACACGGTGGTTTTGGCCTGCGCGGTATCGAACTTACCGAGGCTCAAAAAGAACAGCTCAAGGCGATCCGTGAGGCAAACAAGCCCGATCCGGCAATTCGCGAGGAAATGAAGACCATCATGATGGCTCGCCGCGACGGGACGATCACCGAAGAGCAAAAGGCCCGCGTCCAGACGCTTCGTGCCCAGCAGATGGAAAAGGCCCAAGCCGTACGTGCTCAGGTCGATGCCATCCTGACGCCGGAACAGAAACAGCAGATCGAAACACGAAAACAGGAGATGCGTCAGAAGATGGAAGAGCGCCGTCAGCAATGGCAGCAGCGACGCGAGGAATTCAAACAGCGGAAGGAAGCTGGCGAAACCAAACCAGCGGAAAAGCCGGCCATCTAGTTTACGAACGACGTCCTCCTAAAGACGACTAAGCGGGAGCTTCCACTCCCGCTTTTCTTGTTCGTTCAATCGGGGCGAACTCTCTCGCGAACCGACTCAGCGAGGCTTCGCCCGTTCTGTATTTCATACGCATGCCGAGTTTCGCTTAAACCGCACGCTGCCTGCGATGAAATTTCAAAGCGAAACAAAAAAGACAGCCGCAAGGGCTGCCTTCAATACTCCAATTCCTTTCCGTGCGGCCTCAGCCAATGAACATCTCGTCATCGAGATAGACACGGTCGATCTGTTTCGGCGAGGGTGCAAAAAGAACTTCGAGCCCTTTCTTCACGCCCGCCATGATCGCGGCTATCTCACGCGCCGGCTCGACGATCTTTTGCTGAACGAAATCGGTTGTGTTGGTGACCTGAAGATGCGTCCTGTCGATCGTACGGCTGACCATTTCTACCTTGTCTCGTGCGACCAGGGCGGTCGACCCGACGATGGTTCGCAATTCCGCGACTTCGTCCTTGATCAGTTCCGTCGATTCCGCAAGGTATTTTGTCGCAGTTGAAAGGTTGGCCGAGACCTCAGTAAAATGCACCGACATCTCTTTGCCCTGAATGCTGATCGCATCGACCTTAGCGATCAAGGGTTCGACCCTTTCTTCCAGACGATTCACCGTTCCGATAACGCGACGGACAATGACCGCAATGGCGATCAGAGAGATCGCCATCACAATAAAACACACCGCGATAACGATCGATGCGATCATCATCCAGAACTGCGGGTCATTCGCATTCATAGGTTACTTGTTTTCTTCGTCCTTCACCGGATAGCTCGGACGGCCTTCTGCGATCGATTTCACTTCCGTCCGGCGCTTTTCGGCCACATAAGCCTCTTTTCCGGCCTCGACCGCCGCGGTGAACGGGTTTGCCGTCCTTACGGCAGCCGCCCGCGCCTTTTCGCCGAGTTCCTCGGCCTTTTCCTGAGCCGTGTGGACAAATTCGGTCGCTTTTTCACGTGAAACTTCGTAATACTCGCCGGCTACCTCCTGCAGATGTGCTGCGGTCTCTTTGCCCTTTTCGAGTCCTTTACGAGTGGCATCGGCGATGTCTCCGCGGAGCTCTTGACCCGATTTCGGGGCGAAAAGCAATGCGATCACTGCACCAATGCCGCCGCCGATCAACAAATACGTCAACTTCGTAACCGCACTTGCCTCTTCTCTATCGTATTCGTGTCTCATATAAAATCCCCCTACACAACTATGTGTATTAAAAATACCTGGTTTTACCTGAAACTCAAGTATAGCAGATATTTGCCCTCCGTAACAATCGAAAATTCCCGAGTGTTCGCATCGATACTGGCGTCAAAATGCGGTTGCCTCGTTGATTTGTTACAATTTTTGTTTGCCGTTAAGCATTATGAACCGCGAACTTATAAGAAATTTTTCGATCATTGCCCATATCGATCATGGCAAGTCGACGCTCGCCGACCGCATTCTGCAACTGACCGGCGCCGTCGCGGACCGCGACATGGAAGAACAGCTGCTCGACGATATGGATCTCGAACGTGAACGCGGCATCACGATCAAGGCACACGCGGTCAGACTGGATTACAAGGCGAGCAACGGCAAGGATTATGTGCTGAACCTGATCGACACGCCGGGACATGTCGATTTTTCGTACGAGGTGTCGAGGTCGCTATCAGCTTGCGAGGGTGCGTTATTGGTGGTTGATGCGTCGCAGGGCGTCGAGGCTCAAACCCTTGCAAATACATATCTTGCTCTCGAGAACGATCTCGAATTGATCCCGGTTCTTAACAAGATCGACCTTCCGTCTGCCGAGCCGGAACGCATCAAGGAACAGATCGAGAGCATCATCGGCCTTGATGCGAGCGAGGCCGTCCTGACATCGGCAAAGACCGGCCTCGGGATAGGCGAGGTTCTAGAAGCGATCATTGCAAAGGTTCCGCCGCCAAAAGGCGATGAGAATGCGCCGCTCAAGGCTTTGATATTCGATAGCTGGTACGACAGCTATCGCGGCGTGATCGTGCTTTTCCGGATCATCGACGGCACGATCAAAAAGGGCACCAAAATAAAGTTCTTCAACACGGGACGAGAATACCTGGTAGAGACACTTGGCGTAAACCGCCCGCGGCCGACGCCGATCAACGAACTCGGCCCCGGCGAAGTAGGATTCTTGACAGCCTCGATAAAGACAGTTGCAGACGTTCAGATCGGCGACACGATCACCGAGACCGCTCGCCCGGTAGCGACGCCGTTTCCCGGATTTCAGGAAGTAAAGCCGATGGTCTTCGCCGGTCTTTACCCGACCGATTCGGCGCAGTACGAGGACCTTCGCGATGCAATGGAAAAGCTGCGGCTGAATGATGCGTCGTTCTTCTTTGAACCCGAATCATCGACGGCTTTGGGTTTCGGTTTCCGCTGCGGTTTCCTCGGCCTGCTGCATATGGAGATCGTCCAGGAACGCCTCGAACGCGAATTCAATTTAGACCTGATCACGACGGCGCCCGGTGTGCGTTATCGCGTGACGACGACCGACGGCGAGGTCGCCGAGATCGATTCGCCCGCAAAGATGCCCGATACTGGCCGCATTACCAAGATCGAAGAGCCATTCATCGAGGCGACAATACTTACCAACGACGAATTCCTCGGCGGCATCTTGCCGCTCCTCGACGAAAAACGCGGGGTCCAGAAAAAGTTCGAGTATATTACGACCAACCGCGTGATGCTGGTCTACGAATTGCCGCTGAATGAGATCGTCCTGGATTTCTACGACCGGCTGAAGAGCGTCTCAAAAGGATATGCCTCACTCGATTATCATCTGTCGGGTTACAAGGAAAGCAAATTGGTCAAACTCGACATTCTGGTCTCGGGCGAGCCGGTCGATGCGCTTTCCGTGATCCTTCATACGGCGACCGCGGCCGCAAAGGGCCGGTTGCTGACGGCGAAGATGAAGGAACTTATACCGCGGCAGATGTTCGAGGTGGCGATCCAGGCCGCGATCGGAAACAAAGTGATCGCACGCGAGACCGTTAAAGCCATGGGCAAGAACGTCATCGCAAAATGTTACGGCGGCGATATCTCGCGCAAGCGCAAATTGCTTGAGAAACAGAAAGAAGGCAAAAAGCGAATGAAAAAGGTGGGCCGTGTCGAAATACCGCAGGAAGCCTTTCTGGCCGTATTAAAAGTCAACGAGAGTTAGCAGTTCCATCGGTTGAATATGTTCGGTGATCCTGACGACGAATCAGTTTCTGACCGGCTTTGGGCATTGATCAAGGAAAAGCTCGGCATCATGGCTCCGGTATGGATCGTACCGCGGCCCGAGACCCTGACGATCTTTGATTATCGTCCCACGTTTTTGATGTTCCTTTCTGCGGCGGGTTCTTTGTTTTTCTCGGCGCTTTTCATGGTTTTTTTGGTCAAGATCGACTCGGTCATCGATTCGTTCGGGTTCTGGGTGATCGGGATTTTTGCACTTGCCTTACTTGTCCTTTCACTTCGGGGAACGATCCGCGAGGTATATTTCTTTGACAAGACGAAGGATAGCTACGCGTTCGTCCGACAGTTCATTTACCGTAAGGAGATCATCGAAGGTGCCCTAAGCCAATTCACCGGGGCCTACGTAAGGACGCAGACAAATGACGACAGCGAAACGTATTTTGTGATGTTGAAGCAGGAAGGTATGTTTCTCACCGGTGTTGCTGAACAAACGCTTCGCGAAGAGGTTCCGATCTTCAATTCATTCGACAGCGAAGCCCGCATCGCGAATGCCATCTCCTCGTTCTTAAACACCGGCAAGGACATGACAGACGGCAAATGATCTCATGTACCGCTTTTTGCATTGAGTGATGACGCTACTCGCCCGGGCGATACTGTCGCGTCACCTTGTCTTTTAGCTGCGACGGATAAAAGTAGACCTCGCGCAGGCTGCCGGTCGAATAGCGTTCGGCCTGGTCGTTGAAGTGCTTTGACCTTGGATCGCCACTTTCACCGCCGGCCGTGATCGCTTTAGCACGAACGGTCTTGCCGAACTCGACGACCGCTACAAAGCTGTTTCCGTAAGTTCCGTAGATCCTTTTCGTGCCCGAATTGCGGCGGGCGGCGTACGAGGCAAGCGAGCCAAAATTCCCCGAAACGAAACCGACCGGAATGCTCGGTTTTGCATCGTCGAATGGGTGAACGATGTCATTGGTCAAACGCTGAAAACGGTTTATCTCGCCCCACGGCGTCTGCCATTTTCCGAAATCCGCGGAGATCTTGTCTGAAACTGACACCAACGTTTCGAGCATTTGTTTTGGCGGTGCTTTTGTCGCAATAAATGCGTCGATCGGCATTGCTTCGCGCCGTGCTTCGGCGGCAACGGCACGGCCCATAGCCTCTCCCCAAAAGACAGCGAGCGAAGTTTCGACCGAGCCGGTCGACCAGCGAAAGTCCCATTTTCGCAGCAGCTTGATCTGCGCGTCGAGTCTGGCTTTGAGCGGATCGCCGGCGGGCAAAGCGTCCCATGCTTTCACAAGCGCCGGGATCGGTTTTTCGAACCAAGGCATCTGAGTGCTGTAAGCGGCCGCGTTCAGAGATTCGAGCGTGAAGTCGCTCCGATCCGCAAGCAAACGAATGGCGTGAATTCCGCGGGCGTTCTCAGTTCCGCTATCGACATAACGGGGAAAGTCCGCTTGTTTTAGGCTGCTCGCGCCGGCAGCTGTCCAAGGCCAGTTATTCGTGTTATAGACCCAGCCGCTGGCCGGATTGACAAGCGTGGGCGATTCCTCCATCGTCAGAAGTTTGCCCCAATCCGTCTCTGGATCGCTGCCGTCAACCGGTTTTGTCCAATCAAATTTATCATTACGGCGCGGAATGAAGTTCGGATGGAAATACGCGATGTTGCCGTCGGCATCGGCATAGAGCGTCGCGTTCGACGAATTAGCGTGCAGCTCCATTATCTTTTTGAACTCGGCCAAACTCTTCGCTTTCGTCCGGCCGTATGACTGCATCAGTGCTTCGACCGGTTTGTGCATCAGCGCGACCGTCACCCATTTGTTGCCCTCTGACCTGATGACCGGCCCGTGATGCGTTCGATAGGTCGTGAATGTCCGGTCGGCCATTCCTTCTTTTGTCTTGTATCGGATCGTGATCGCTTTGACCACCAGCGGTTTCTCGGCCGTACCATGTTTGTAATAATGTCTGCCGTCTCGTTTGATAACGGTCTCAAGATATTCATCGATCGCGTCGACATCGCTCGAGGTGTGCATCCAGCCAAGCCTCTCGTTGAATCCCTGATAGATGAAAAACTGTCCCCAGGTCGACGCGCCGTAAGCGTTCAATCCCTCATCGCTCGTCATCTGCAGTTCCGACCGGAAGAAAAAAGACGTGTGGGGATTGATCAGCAGCAATGCTTTGCCATCCTTCGTATTCTTGGGCGCGATCGCGATGCCGTTCGAACCGAGCGGTTCAGGGAATGGATCGGGTTCGAGACTTGCGACCGACGCGCCGACCGAAGTGTCATAGAATGCGCGGAGCCGCTGAAGATCTATGCTCTCGATGTCGCCGCCGATACTGCCTTCACTAAAGGCAAGCGGCATCCACGGTTCGAAGCGTGTGATCACGCGCGGCTTTACGCCGGGGTTCTTTGCCAGGTAGAAGTTCAGCCCATCGGCCCATGCCGCCATCAGCTTCTTCAACCATTCCGGACTCCTCTCGAATTGTCCCTTTAACTCAACGGGATCGATAAAGATCTTCATGCGAAGATCGCTCCAGATCGCAGCCTCGCCTTCGGCCTCGGCAAGCCGTCCCATCGCATTCAAATAGTTTGTCTCGATGCGATTGAAATCGTCTTCGGCCTGCGCATAGATCGCACCGAACACAGCGTCAGCATCGGTCGTGCCTTTGACATGCGCGATACCCCAATCGTCGCGGGTAATGATGACATTTGCGGCGTGCCGTTCCCAACGATCACGGTCGCCGGCCGGCGCGGCAGCGGAGGTACCCGATAACAGGGCGAACGCAACAAAAAGAATGAGAGGGAAAAACAACGAGGATCGGGTGGGACGGCGCAGTAGATTCGACATTCTGACACTATAACGCCGGTCGCTGATCGAAACAACGAAGCGAGGTTATTCTGATCAGCCGTCCTGCCGCGCCGTCTTCGCGGTCATTCTATTTTGCCGTGGCCCTTGCTTTCGGACGCGCTAGCCGATACATCTCCCACGCGATCCGGTCGGCCAGACCGTCGTTGTAGAGGTCAGAATGCGTCTTTCCTTCGATGTATTCGATACGTGCGTCACTGCCGAGTTTCTTTAGCTCCGCATCAAGCAAACGAACCGATTCGTCAAGGTGAAAGGTGTCTGCAGTACCGACGATGATGTTGATCTTACCCTTAAGCTTTGGGCCAAGCGTCGCCCAATTCCTGCGAAGCAGGAGCGAGATATCGTATCTCTCCCATGCCTTTGCTACCTCGGGATCAATGCGGCCGGTGTCGATATCAAAAAGTTGCATCGGCTGGCCGTCTGGCCCTTTTGGACTGAAGACCGCGTTGAAAGCGCCAAATTGTCCTCCGTAGTAGCCGAGGACGCGTTCCCGCTGGGCGTACTGCCTTATCGACATGAGTTCGGTCCCTTTGTCTCGGACGAGATTGTAATCGCCGCCCTCCGGACGGAGGTATGCGTTTTTTGCGGTATAAATATCGGGTCCTGTAAAGTTGCGAAAATCAACCGGGTCAGGGGCGGTCGACCACGTTGCTCCGAAAAGATCAGGGTTTGTGACCATCAGCCAAAGCGTAGCCCAGCCGCCGGATGAATGGCCGGTAAGGAATCTGCCGGACGGTTTTGCGTCCATCCGAAATTGCTTTTCCAGATATGGGATAAGCTCTTTTGCAAGTGCTGTTCCCCACGGGCCATTGTTGGCGGAATCAGCCCATGTGTGATGCCCGAGCGACATTTGCGACTCGAGATATACATGGATCATCGGCGGCCGTTTACCCGAGGTCATATCAGCCGTTAACTGTGCCGCACCGCGCAAGGCACTAAAGCGCGTGCCTCCATAGCCTGTAATGTGGTAAAACACCGGATACCTTTCTTTCGAACCGTCATAATCGGGCGGCAGAAAGACCGCGGCTTTCATTAACACAGGACGTCCCCAAAATGCAGAGAGCAGCGAGCTTTCAAGATCGATCAACCGTACGTTAGCCGGAATGTCCGGCTTTCGTTCCGGGATCGACTTGTACAGTGTCAACTCGGCCATCGCCGTCGGCATAGCTGCTTTCACGACCTGGCTGTAAACATCGCCCGGTCCGGGGCCGTTGTAGGTGTAAGAATGGTCACGGTCGAGCAACGCGAATATCTGGTAAGAGCCTGCGTCTGCAGTAGAGAACGCCGACGGGAAGGAAAGCCGATCCGGATCGACGATTACCGGTTTTCCGGGCTCGAGATTGCGTATCTCAATACCCGAAACCCAAACCGCTTTCGGATCCCGCGAATTAACTCCAAAACCGTCGCTCGGCTTTCCGTCGTCCTTACGCATAAAGATCAGCAGCCGTCCGGAGAGAGGCTGGCCATCGGTTACTACCGACGGATCGACCTTCACGGTGAACTCAACTGCCATTGCCGCTGTCGCCGAAATCGCCAAAAGGACAGCTGAAATAATTATTGAAAAAATACGAAATCGGATCGGTTCATTCATATAGAAATGCTCCTCGCCTGCATCGGCCCTTCAACGCTGAACCAAGATCTGCAAAAGGGTGAAAAGTGGGGCCATTTAAGCCGTCACTTTTCACGCCGCCTTTCGATCTGAACGTGAATGCTATTACTTTTCGCGGCGATAACAGGTTTCGCCGGTACCATCGTTCAGGCAAAGCAACGTCGCTCCATAATCGTCCATCGTCTGCCTGAATTCAACCGTCTTCCTGACCGGCGTCTTTGCGGTCTGTTTGTTACCGCTCGCGGCGCAGGAATTCGTGCTCTTCCAAAAATCACGAGCCGGATCGAGGTCGATCGTCGAACCATCTACGCGGTACTTGCCGGTGATCTGATTGAACAAAGTAGATCTGCAGCTATACATTGTCGATTCCATATAACCGACAAACTCGTAACTTCCATTCGCGAAGAATTTATAGCTGAAATGACTGCCTCGCCCCGGACTTGTCGAGCCGGTCACACGATCTTTATATTGGATCGACCCGACACTACCGTTGGTCCAGGTGCCGACGAGTGCGGCATTTTGCCCGAAAGCAGAGATAACTTCGATCCCCACGATACCAACGAACATCGCGAGCCAAAACACCAAAGATAGATTTCGTTTCATAACAATAACTCCGTATAAGATTTCGGTGCGAAATGCCCCGCCGTCTCATTACGCGAGTTAGTTGAGAAAAACGTATCTTGGATGTTGAGGTTCGTTCTTTCGTCGGCCGTCAGGCGGCCGTGGCAGCGATCGCATTTGCCACACTTGCCTCTACGATCTGTCTGATCTCCTCGAGGTTGTCGTCGCTGTCGGCTTCGAAGCGAAGGACAAGGATCGCCTGCGTATTTGAAGCACGCACGAGTCCCCACCCATTTTCGAAGAGTATTCTCGCTCCATCGATCTTGATCACTTCATGGTCCCGCGAAAAACGGTCGGCGATCTTCGCAACGACTTCGAACTTTATCTCATCTGGGCAATCAACCCGAAGTTCAGGCGTCGAGAACGTTTCCGGAAGGTCGGCAAGCAGTTCGGAAAGTTTGGCTTCGGTCTTCGAAAGGATCTCGAGCACGCGGGCTCCGGCATAGGTTGCGTCGTCAAAGCCGAAATACCTGTCCGCGAAAAAAATATGGCCGCTCATCTCACCGGCAAGCACCGCCTCGGTCTCACGCATCTTTTCTTTTATCAAAGAGTGCCCGGCTTTCCACATTATCGGGTTGCCGCCGTGAGCTTCGATGTCATCAAAGAGCCTTTGCGAGCATTTGACCTCGGCAATGATCGTCGAACCGGGTCGTTCGTTGAGCACCGACCTCGAAAGAAGGACCATCAGTTCGTCGCCCCAGATTATCCGTCCGGTTTCGTCGATAACGCCGATGCGGTCTCCGTCACCATCGAAGGCGATCCCCAGGTCCGCTTCGAATTCGGGAACGGTCTTGATAAGGGTCGCGAGGTTCTCGACGACGGTGGGATCGGGATGGTGATTCGGGAATTCGGGGTCAGGTTTCGTGAACAGTTCGATCACGTCGGCTCCAAGGACCTGATAGATCGGTACGCCCGTGACGCCGCCCATTCCGTTCCCTGAATCGACGACAACCTTCAATTTTCTCGGGCCCATTGAAATGTTGTTGACGACATCAAGACAATATTCGTTCGTCACCGAAACCGCTTCAATGCTGCCTGAGCCATCGGCAAACGCCTTTGAGAGTGCGATCTCTTTGATCTCCTGGATCTGCGGGCCGAACAAAGCTGCTTTCCCTAGGCAGATCTTGAACCCGTTATGATCCGAGGGATTGTGAGAACCGGTGATCATTACGCCGCCGTCAACTTCTTTTGCGAAGACCGCGTAGTAAAGTACGGGCGTTGGGACCATGCCGATCTTCAATACGTCACAGCCGGAGGCATTAAGCCCGTTTGAAAGGATCTCGGCAAATCCGGCCGAACTCGCACGGGCATCGAACCCGACAGCGATCTTTTTCGCGCCGTATTTCTGAAAGAAAGTACCAATTGCGCGAGAGATGATCGCGACCGAATCGTCAGTCAATTGCTGGCCGACAACTCCTCGTATGTCGTATTCGCGAAAGATGTTTGTATCCATGATGGTCTGCAACGATTTTCACTCAAAGCGATGCTGGTCGTAAAGCCAGTTCCGCGTATTCTCACATTGAGCCCCGATCAGATGGCGGAACCCAAGGTCATGAAAGATGTTGCAGAGGCCGATATTTGCTATACTTTAAGCTTGCCGTGGGCAACATCAATCAATAAAGATGCATCGTATTCTGGGTTACAGCATCTAGCTCCGCGTAATATGAAATTCGCTTTTCGTCATTTCCTTATTTTCGTATTGGTTGTGATCGTTATATCGGTCACAGAGGGATATGGCCAGGTGCCGACACCGACTCCGCCCGATGACACCGACGCCGTCAAGACGTTCGAAGTACGTCTGCCGGTTACCGTGACCCGAAAAAAGAACGAGCTGATCTCAGGTCTGACCCGCGGTGATTTTGTGGTGCTGGAAGACGGTGTTCCGCAGGAGGTCACTTTTTTCAGTGACGAGAGATCAAACCCGCCTGTTTTCGTCGGTGTTTTGATGGATACGTCGCCGTCAACCAAAGGAAAGCTCGGTTTTTCGAAAGAAGCGGCCAAAAATTTTATTTATACGGTCACGCGATTGCGAAAAGACAAGGCGGCATTTATGACCTTTGATCATGAGGTCACGCTGCTCCAGGACTTTACCGACAAACTCGACCTGCTAGACCGTGCGGTCGACAAAGTGAATAAGACCGGATCTCAAACGTCGCTTTATGATGCGGTGTGGCAATTCTCAGATGAAAAGCTCCGAAACGTTCCGGGCCGGCGCGTGATCGTCATCATCACAGACGGTGATGACACATTCAGCAGGGCAGAGCTTCGAGATGCGATCGATATCGCCCAGCGAACCGAAACAACGATCTTCGGCATTTCGACCAAGGCCGGATTCCTGGGAACGGTTCCGGGAGTCGAGGCAGGAACGGTAAAGGATAAAGGCGACAAGTTCCTTACTCAGCTTTGTGAGGAGACAGGCGGCCAGGCATTTTTCACCGGCGACATGCTCGAGCTTGAACGGGCTTTCAAGCGAATATCAGAGGAGCTGAGATCGCAATATATCATCACTTACCGGCCCGCAAATCAAAATTACGATGGACGAGACCGAAAGATCGAGGTCAGGTTTACAGACGGGCAAAAGACGAAGGATTACAATATTCGAACGAAATCGAGCTATCGAGCGATTCGAGACAGCCTGAGATAAAAGGCGAATGCGTTCGGCAATAAAACGGTGTCTAAGATGTACAAATTGAAGTTTTTGATTTTTTTGGCAATATCTGCCGTTGCTCTAGGCTCGCTCGCCGTTGGATCCCGAAACGTCGGTGCCCAGCGACCCGATCAGCAAACACCAACCCCGACGCCGACACCGCCGATCGAAGAAGAAGAGGAAGTAATAAAGGTCGATACTGAGACCGTAAACGTACTTTTTACCGCTCAGGATCGTAACCGGAGATTGCTGCTGACATTGAAGCCGGAGGATCTGGAAGTTTTTGAGAACGGCCAGAAGCAGGAGATCTCGTCGTTTGCCCGGCAGGTGGATCTGCCGCTGAGCCTCGCGATCCTGATAGATACGAGCGGCTCGCAGGAGCGCACCCTGCCCGAAGAAAAGGCAGCGGCAATTTCGTTTTTAGATTCCGTGATCCGTCCGGAAAAGGACGAGGTTGCGGTTATCTCGTTCACCGGCGAATCGACACTAGAGCAGGGAATGACCAACAACATCACCCGTCTTCGGCGGGCGATCGACCGTGTGCGTTTCATACCTCCGTCCGGTTACATCGGAGGCGGTGTTGTGACGAGCGGCGGCAGGGTTCCGGGCACACCTCCGATTTCCGGCGGCAACCAGGTCATTCAGGGATCGACGGCGATCTGGGATTCGATCTGGGTCACGTCGGAAGAGGTTCTTGGCCCGGCGCCTGAAAAGACACGGCGCGCGATCATACTTTTGTCAGACGGAATAAACACCTACGGTAAGAAAAAGCTGGACGATGCGGTTCAGGCTGCCCAGCGTGCCGAAGCTGTGATCTACTCGATCGGTATCGGCGACAATTTTTACGGCGGTGTAGATGAAGGCACGCTAAAAAGGGTTTCGGAACGAACGGGCGGAAGGGCCTATTTCCCGCGTGACGAAGCCGAATTGCGGGCCGCTTTCAAACAGATCCAGGACGAAATGCGATCACAATATCTCGTCGCTTATGAACCGAGCAATCAGACCTTGGATGGTTCGTATCGGACGATCGAGATAAAGGTCATTAACCCGGAATTGCAAAAGCAAAAAGTTCAGGTGACCCACCGAAAAGGCTACTTCGCAAAATCCCGGAATCGAAAATAAAACGGCAGTAAGGCCCTCTCGCACTCAAACCCACCCAAAGGACCAGGGGCATCGTTCACGCAGCAAGCAATTAAGCATGCGGGCGGATGCCCTGTATTCGCTCAAATAGCCAGATAGATCATCGGTCGATGATCTGTATCGGTGACCCCAGTCATTAATGCCGCGTTCGGAAACGATCACCCGATCATCGGCCATGAAGCTCCCGATGCGGTCGGCATCGTTAGAGATCATTGCCTTTGCCCATTCTTCGCCAAGTAAATTCCGTTCTTGTATGGCCTGATCGTCGATGTTAATTACGATCGCTCTAGTCTTTCCAGCCCCATGGCGGCGGCGGAGCCTTGATCTCTTTCGTCAGGTCGAACTTGATGCTGAAATAACGTTCGGATCCCATTCGCCGCAGATTGTAGGTATAATGCTGGCCCGGGACGAGGTCGATCCACCAAACGTTCGTTGCGGCCGCGGCGATCACATCGACCGTTTTCTGGTCGGCAGGGAACATTTGTCTCGTGGCCATTCCGTCGCTTACCGTCCAACCGCCATACATTGTTACCGCGTCCGGTTTGCCGTCCTCGTGACGATGGTCGTGACGCAGCTCGATACGGTCGCCTTTGCGAGTGAGCACCCATGTACGCGATCGGTCATCCCCGACCATGAAAGGTATTCTGATCCGGTCCTTTTCACACGCTCGGACATGCATGACAAGAGTCTTGTCCTTGAACGTGGTGTCATCGGCGGGAGCCGCCGCGACACTTCCGGCAAACGCTTTGCCGCAGAGTTTTTGCAGTTCTTTCCAAAAGACGTTCATACCCGGTTCGGGCTTCGGTGTCGGCTGCGGCATGGTTTGAGCGTTGCCTCTTTCGGCATACATAAAAGCAACCACCACCAATGCGAACGAAAATTTGATCAGATGTTTTATTTTCATAAAGAGGTACGGCACACGACCGCAGCATTTAGTAAGTCAGAGCGGCAAACTCGATCTAGTAACCTAGCAGTTCGAGCTTCGCGACCTTGCCGTTCTTTATCCTGACTAGCCAGATGACGGTGTATTCTGATTCGTCCAAGTTTTTGAACAATTCCTTTTTTGCGATCAGATTGGCGAGCCCGGGGATCGTGTTGCTGTGCCCGGCAACGATGTGACGCTTGTACTTGCTCTTCATGATCGCGTCGATGAGTTCCGCGGGCTTGCGGGCGTCATAGATCTCGACTGTCTTCTTGCGCTTTGCCGCAAGCGGTGCAAGGGTTTCACGGGTTCGTTTGAAGTTGGTCGAATAGAACGCACCTGGCTTGTACTTGCCGGCGACTTTTATCAGCCGCTCGGCCCGCTGCTTCCCTTCGGCAGAAAGCTCCGGATCCTGGCTCGTTGCGTCCGCTTTTTCAGCGTGACGAACCAATACGATCAGTTTGTCTTGTGCAGAGACGTCACCGCAGAACCCAAAAAAAAGAATCAAGGCCGATATTACAATAGAGGTTTGGAGATTCATGGTCAAAAGTTATCCCAATCGGCGATCTGGACATCGCGTAGTACACATGCACATGCAAAAAGGTTTCACACGAACATTTTTCCGGGGTTAAGAATGCCCTTGGGATCGAACACTTTCTTGATGCCTTTCATTATCTCGAGCGTCGGGCGATCGATGGCATAGTGCATATACTGCGATTTGACGTAGCCGATGCCGTGTTCGCCGGAGATCGTACCGCCGAGATCGACCGACAATTGAAATGTTTCCGATACGCATTCCCGAGCCCGTGCGATGGCGGCGGGATCATCGCGATCAACGACGAAATTGACGTGGATATTGCCGTCGCCGGCGTGTCCGAAATTAGCGACGAACGTGCTGTGGCGTTTGCCGATCTCCTCGATGCGTGAGACGAGCTCCGGAACCTTCGACCGCGGCACGACGACGTCCTCGTTGATCTTCAGCGTGCCGTATTTCATCAACGACGGTGATATTGCCCGTCGGACATCCCAAAGCTTGTCTTCCTCTTCCTTCGATCTTGCGCGGAGGACATCAAACCCGCCGTTCTCGGCGATGATCTGCTCGATCAACGCTGTCTGCCGCTCGACCTCTTCCGTGGAACCGTCGACCGCAACAAGCAGTATCGCCTCGGCCTCTCTCGAAAGGCCGAACGCAAAATTTGCCTCGACCGCGGCGACGCAAAACTTGTCGAGGACCTCCATCGCCATTGGAAGCAATCCGTAAGGCGTGAATTTCGTCAGCACCTTGCAAGCGGCCTCCATCGACCTGAAATTTGCCCGGACGGTCGAGGTCGCCTCTGGCATTGGCAGGAGCTTGAGTGTCGCCTCGGTGATGATCCCGAGCATCCCTTCGCTGCCGCACATCAGTCCGGTCAGGTCGAAACCGACGACGTTCTTCACCGTCTTGCCCCCGGTGCGGATCACCTCGCCGGTCGCTGTGACGACCTCGAGCCCGAGCACGTGGTGCTTCGTCACGCCGTACTTCGGTGTCCGCATTCCTCCCGCGTTCTCGGCGATGTTCCCTCCGATGAACGAGTCTTTATACGATGCCGGATCGGGCGCAAACATCAGGCCCTGTTCCGCCACCGCCTGCTGAACCTGATAGGTCGTCAGTCCCGGCTGGCAGACGACGTATAGGTCGTTCGCATTGATCTCGATTATCCGCTTCATCCGGTCGGTCCCGATAACGATGCCGCCATCGACCGGAACGGCACCGCCCGTGTAGCCTACGCCGCCGCCGCGGGCAGTCACCGGAAAAACGACCTCGTTCGCGAGCTTCAAGATCTTGACCATCTCAGCCGTCGATTCCGGAAAGACGACTGCCTCGGGCGGGAATTTCTCCTTTACGGCATCGGCACCGTAGGGTTCTACCCGTGTTGGGTCGACAACCACATTTTCCTCGCCGACGATCGCCCGCAGGCGGTCAAGAACCTCTGGGTTCGACGCATTGGTCGTCTTCCGGCCGGTTGATTCGAAATGGATGGACTCGAACATAAATTCAGAAATCGCCCTGCAGGCCGAAGGTCTCGTATCGCGGCTGGCCGGTCGTGCTTTGAAGGATGAAAAAGACGCGCTGGCCGCCGATCGCGCGGGTTACGGCCGGATCTGTTCGGCCGTCGCCATCGTAGTCGCCGAGCTTTACGACATCCGATGATAAGCCCCACGGCACGACCTGCAGGGAGCCGTCAGAACTGCGGAGAACATAAAAGACGCGTTGTCCGCCGGCATTTCTGATGACAAGCAGATCGGCGAGGCTGTCACCGTCGAAATCCGAACGGCCAGTGAAAAAAGCATCGCTGCTAAGTCCCCAAGAAACAGCTCGACTTTGCCCATTCGAGCTAAATCGCGTGTACCAAACGCGTTGGCCGCCTTCGCTACGTGCTATGGTTAGGTCGGCTTTGCCATCGCCATCAAAATCATTCGGCGCCGGAGCGTCGCCGCTCGTGCCCCAGAAATCGTATCGAACGGTGCCGGTTGAGCTTTCAATTATGTACCAAACGCCTGCTCGAAATACGGCAATATCAAACTTTCCATCGCCGTCGTAATCCGCCGCGGCAAAAAAATCGCCGAGAGAAGAACTGCCCCATCGCGTCTCCTGCAAAACGTTGGTGGACGAAGGTAAAATTCGCCACAGAACCTCAGCATTATATCGAGCTGTCGAGAGATCAGAGCGCCCGTCGCCGTCCCAATCGACGGTCAGCGAAACCGAATCACCAGGTTGCCCAAGCTGCCGTTCGATATAGCCGCCGTCAATGCTGCGAAGCGCGAAGAACGTATTGTTAGAATTACGATAGACCTGAAGATCTGTCCTGCCGTCGCCATCGTAATCGTTATACGTCCCGTTCGACAGCTTGACCTGTCCGCGCAACTCCCCGCCCGGAAATGCCGAGTTGGTCACGTTCACATACCAGCGGTTTGCCCGGAGGTTCGCCACCAACTGCGGCGTTACAACAATACCTGGAATGGTTAACGTGCTATTAATTTGATACGAGCGGTAAGGTGTGGTGCCGGTCTGTCCTACCGGCGCGTCAGTATAAATGTGCAAAGTGCTGGTATTACTGAGAAACGCAACGGTGCATTGAAGCAAGATCAGGGTTTCCGACTGAGACAGACTCACGTTGCAGGTTCCGAATGCCGAAGAAGCGACAGGCGGAACTGTCTGCGAGCCCGATAGGACCGCATTAAAACGTTGGCTCCAAGGATCCTGCTGTGCCACTGCCACCGATACGAAAATTAAAAACACCACGGGAAGAAGAACGAGGTTCTTTGTCATAGTTCTTGCAATGATACCCAAATCACAAAACATTTGCTAAACTCTCCGAAATCAAGCTTTCAATCCAAGTCTTTCCGGCAAGGTTAACCGAATAAATTATGGCTGAAAACGAAAAGGATCAGATCCCGCCCGACGATTACGAACGCGAGCTTACAACTGACCTCGATGACGACACACCCGACAAGCCGAAAGGGATGCCGCTGCACACAAAGATCCTGATAGGTCTGCTCGTCGGCGTGCTCGGCGGGCTCGCGATCAACTGGACACTTGGCGGCACGCACCCGAACGTTGTTTGGCTTGTCTCGAACATCACGCAGCCGGTCGGGACCGTTTTCCTCAACCTGCTGTTGATGATCGTCGTCCCGTTGGTTTTCGCCTCGCTCGTGGTCGGCGTTGCCGGCATCGGTGACATCAGAAAGCTCGGGCGTATCGGCCTCAAATCATTCGCGTATTGTCTGATCATCTCTGCTATCTCAGTGGTCATCGGTCTCGGGCTTGCGAATACCATCCGGCCCGGCGAGCGCATCAGCCCCGAGATCGCGACCCAATTAAAGGAAAAGTTCAGCAAGGGCGCGGTAACGGCTACCGAGGCTCAGAAGCAAGCGGCCGAATCGGCAAAGTCCGACTCGCCGCTGATGCAGGCCGTAAAGACGATCGTGCCGAGCAACGTCTTTAACTCGATCTCAGGCGCAAGCCCGAATATGTTGCACATCATGTTCTTTGCGTTGATCGTCGGCATCGCGATCACCCTGCTTCCGTCGCCGGTCTCGGCTCCCTTTGTTGGGTTGATGGAGTCGGTCTTTGCGATCACGTCAAAGATCATCGACATCATCATGAAGTTTGCCCCGTATGCCGTCGCTTGCCTGATCTTCAACAACATCGCGCAATTCGGGCTTGATCTGCTGCAGTCGCTTGCATGGTTCGTGGTAACGGTGCTGCTCGGTTTGGGGCTTCACTTTTTCGGCGTCTATTCTCTTTCGGTTTACTTCCTTTCCAGGATCAATCCGCTCGAGTTCTTCAAACGCATACGGACCGTTATCGTTACGGCTTTTTCGACGAGTTCGTCCAATGCAACGCTGCCGACCGCACTTCGAATTTCGCATGAGAATCTGGGCGTACCGAAAGAGATCAACAGTTTTGTGCTAACGGTCGGAGCAACGGCCAATCAAAATGGCACGGCTCTCTATGAGGGCGTGACGGTGCTGTTTCTTGCCCAACTGGCTGGCGTCGACCTTTCGTTCAGTGTGCAGTTGATGGTCGTATATCTGGCGATCCTCGGCGGCATTGGTACGGCAGGTGTACCCAGCGGTTCGATACCGTTCATCATCGGCATTCTGGCGATGATCGGCATCGATCCGGCGTTGATCGCGATAATTCTGGGCGTCGACCGAATTCTCGATATGTGCCGGACGACGCTCAACGTCGTCGGCGATCTCACCGCCGCGACCTTCGTCGCACGAAGCGAGGGTTTTGAGCTGCTGAAGGTTCGCGAGGATAGCGGCATCGGTTAGTTCGGCAAAGTATAGATTTGCAGGGTCAGGTGAGTTCTTCAGATCGAGGAGGTTGATGCACGATGTTTCCGATCGGCGACGACAATTCAGACTTAAAGATCGTTCCTTACGTCAACTATCTTTTTATCGCGCTCAACGTCCTTGTCTTCGTTTTTCTTCAGCAGATCGGCAGTAACGAGGCGTTCTCTTACGCTTTCTCTCTGGTTCCGAAAGAGATAACTACGGGCGTGGATATTTCCGGTGTACAGGTGATCAGAGACTCGTTCGGAAACACCGGACAGATCCCGCATTACGAAACGCCTCTTCCAGTATATTTCAACTTCCTGAGTTCGATGTTCATGCATGGCGATGTCATGCATATTGTCGGCAACATGCTGTTCCTTTGGATCTTCGGCGACAACCTCGAGAATCTCTTGGGCCATATCCGGTTCGCTGCATTCTACATCGTATGCGGTATTGCCGCCGCATTGGCTCAGATCGTGATGGACGCAGGTTCGGTGATCCCGATGCTTGGAGCCTCTGGTGCGATATCTGGCGTGCTCGGTGGTTATGTCCTTTTGTTTCCGCAGCGGCGGGTCCGTGCCGTGATATTCAATTTCTTGACGACCGTGCCTGCGATCGTCGCCGTCGGTATTTGGATCGGCTATCAGTTACTGCTCGGGTTTCTCACGCCCTCGGGCACAGGCGGCGTGGCATACGCGGCGCATATCGGCGGTTTTTTTGCGGGCCTCCTCCTGATCAAGATCTTCGCCTTAGGAAGGCAGGTCTGATGCAGTTTAATTCCGGATGAGCACAACAGTCTGCCGCATTTGCGAAAACTCAGAGAACAATCGTTTACACCGCGCTCGCGAAATGATGTTTGGAACTCGGGACGAGTTCGACTACGCTGAGTGCGGAAAATGCGGCACGATCCAGATCGTCAATATTCCCGAACTCGGGCCGTATTACCCGCCCGATTACCTTGCGTTTCATGGCGAGGACCCGCTCAGAAAGAACTTTCTGCTCCGCATGGCGGCACGTCGGGCAGGGCGATTTATTGTTTACGGGGATGACCTTATAGGTCGGCTCATCGTCAAGGCCCTCCCGCAGATCGCCGTCGCCTTTGAACCATCTGTCCGTCAGCCTCCGCTTTCTCTCAACTTTGACTCGAGGATCCTCGATTTTGGCGGAGGCTCCGGAAGGCTTCTTTTAGCACTTCGGGCATTCGGTTTTCGGGATCTGACCGGAGCCGATGCGTTCATTTCGGGCGATATTCATTATCCGTCGGGCGTAAGTGTTTATAAGAAAGGGCTGCGCGAATTCGAATCGGAATTCGACCTGATAATGCTCCATCATTCCTTCGAACATCTTCCGGATCCGAATGAAACACTCTCTGAGATCCGCCGGCTGCTCTCACCGGGAGGCTATTGCCTAATTCGGATTCCGGTCGTCAATTTTGCATGGGAGAAGTACGGTGTGGACTGGGTTCAAATGGATCCGCCACGGCATCTCTTCCTCTATACCGAAGAAGCGCTGCGCTCGCTCGTCACAGCGGCTGGTTTCGAGGTAGTTAAGGTCCAATACGATTCGACAAGCTTCCAGTTTTGGGGAAGCGAGCAATATCGGTTGGACATTCCGCTATTCGGCGAAAAGGAATCGAACGGATTTGCGCCGATCGAGCGGTTCACCGCCGCCCGGTTGCGCAGCTGGGACGCCGAAGCCGCCGCTCTGAACAAGACTGGAAGAGGCGATGCGGCATGCTTCTATATTCGTCCTGTATAAGCAGGAACTATTTTGATCCGTTGGCCCCGGGCACGGTATCCTTCCCGAGCATGCGCAACAAAAACTCACGATCATCGAATTGAGTCAGTCTTCCTTGACGAACGATGATAAGATCCAGAGACGGTATGATGTAAAGCCTTTGATTACCGGCGCCGGCGGCCATGTAGGCGTCGGACGGGACGTCCGGCCCAAACCCGCGTCGGCTCATCTCGGTCGTGTTGCTTGGTCTATCACCAAGGATCTGTCTTAGGCGGCCCTCGTTTTCAGCCACATCAGCCCGGCCGCTGTTCGATCGGTTCAGCCAGAATGTCAGACCGTAGTTCGGGTTTGCTTTCGAACCGTTTGTCAGCTCGGCGAGCAATTTTGCGCTGACTACCTGCTTGCCGTTCCAACGGCCTCCGTTTTTCAGAAACTGCCCAAACTTCGCCCATTCCCGAGCTGTCAGAAAAGCACCTGAGGGCATATTCGGCTGACCTTCCTGCATGGTCCAACGTCCGACCTTGAGTCCGATAGGTTCAAAGATCCGACGTTCGAGATAGTCCATTACTGATTCCTTCTTGACGGAGAGCTTTCTCCGCATCGCTTCGCCGAATGCTTGAAACGGTACGGGGCCGTATTGAAACCTATCGCCCGGTTCGAAACGGCTCTTGAACATCACCGCTGCTGAATACGCCGGCGGACGCGCGTTCTGGCCAACATCGATTCCGCTAGTTAGAGTGAGCAGCTGCCTGTAGGTCACCTTTGATAACCGCGCGTCTGATCTCCATTCAGTGAGCGTCTTTGATACCGGTTCATCAAAGTCACTGATCAGTTTGTCTTCGATCGCGGCAGCAAGAATCACTCCGGAAAACGACTTGGTCCCGCTCGCGAGCATCCAAGGCGTATTCTCGCTGTGACCGTTATGATACTCTTCGAAAACGATCTTCTCGCCTTTGATAACAAGAACCGACAGACCACGAGCCTCACGTGAGTAATCGGCGGCATGGCGGTATGCCTTCGAACCTGCGACGATCGTCTTCGTCTGAGCCGAGACCCCGCACCCTGCTATCGCGCTTGCTATGGCCAGGATCGGTACGTAGAAAAAAAGGCGCATAAAACCTCCGGAAAAATTCGGCAGCCGGAGTAATGCATCGGCTGCCGGTTCAGGTTGAAATCGATTCTATTGTCGTTGAAATTCCGGTGTTCCGATGACGAGGCTGACGACCTTAAAGACGTCGGCGTTGCCGCTCGGGGCCAGCAATCGTGCCTGCCGGTTCATATTTCCGCCCTGTTGGCCGGGCTGCCGCATGTTCGTATCCCCGGAGATACTTTCATCGGTCTCGTTCCCTGGCTTTACCTCGGGCAAAGGCTGATCTATCTGCTTAAGCAAAGACGAACGTGTGGCGGCAGATATCTCACCCGAGAGTATCCCATCGATCGCCCTATCAAGGATCTGATGTTTATCGGAGGCTGAATATGCTCTCAGATCGACACGCGTTCCGGGTATCCGGTTGCTCGCGATCGCTACGGCATAATTCAACCTTTCCAAAAGTGCGCCGGTATTTACCCAATCCTCGGCCGTATCTGGGTAGCCTGTAGGAGCCTGGTAACCATAAGGAACCTCACCGAGTTTATTCAGCATTGCAACAAAAGCGGGCCCAGCGTTCGTGTTGCCTCCCAGTGCACGGATCGAGCTGATCGCCAGTTCAAAAGGGGTCTTGATCTTAGCCCTATAGTTCTCGGGTGCAAAAAATTCCTTGTCCGAAAACAATGCTCGAAGAGTTGATCGAATGTCGCCCCTTGTCTTCATAAATTCGTCGGCAACGCGTTTGACCATAGCTTCAGACGGCCTATCATTGACGAACTTGACCGCGAGTTTGCGGGCGATGAACTTTGCAGTTGCCGGGTGGCTGACCAAAATGTCGATCACTTTCAGACCGTCCTCTATCCCGCCTTCGTTGACCCTATTGCCAAGCACGGTCTTTGGTTCCTTGTCATGCCAGCGTTCATTGAAATAGAATTCGCCGCTTTCGACATCGTCCGGAATACCCATTTGTCGCTGGAGGCGATTCAACCGCTGTTCCTCCGTTCCGTCGATCATGGCGGCCGCCGCCCTTCGGTAACCGCGCGGGTCGGCGATGGTCCAGCCAGTAAATGCCCTGGCGACCTCGACGATATCTTTCTGAGTGTAACCGCTATCGACCCCGAGAGTGTGAAGCTCCATCAGCTCACGAGCATAATTTTCATTCAACCCGCGACGCTGCCGCTGCTGAGCTTGCTGCTGCGTCTGCATTTGCTTGATGCGCTGATCTAGCTCGGCATCCGAAAGTCCCTGCCGCTGTTTTATCTGTTCGCGCATCCGCGGTGTAAGGCTCCCGCTGCGGATGGCTTGCTGCAGCCTGTTGTTGCCGCTAACGTTCGTTTGACCGCTGGGTGAAACCGATTCGAAATTGTCGAGGTAAAAGAGCATCGCGGGATGCTGCGCGGTACCGACCAAAAGGTCTTTGAAATTACCTAATGCGTTCTTTCTCAGCACGTCGCGTTCGTAGCTGGGGATATACCATCTGACGGCTGCCTTTCCGGCAAAGACATTAAAGTGATTCTGCCAGAAATCGACCATCACTTCTTGGAGTTGACGATCCGAATAGGCGGCGCGGAGAACGCGGTTCGAGGCGATCTGCGGCATTAGCTGTCCGGCCGGCCGAAGGTCATACTTTCGATAATATTCCTGCAGTTTTGCCCGTCGCTCGCGCTGTTCGGCTTCTGACATCGCTTGATCTTGCTCCGGCGTCTGCATTGCCGTGGTATTCCGGTTCCGGGCGTTTGCCTGCGCCTGACGTCCGCCTTCCAGTTGTCTCAGCAGTGCGCCCGGATTCGGGTACTTTGCAAAGACCTCTGAAGTGGACATATTGAAAACCTCGAGGTGCTTGACACGGTTATCCGCGGCGGCATCATCTATCGCCGCGGGGTTCAACTGCTGTTCGATGAACTTCTGAAGCCCCATAGCCTTGACCCGCTCGACATCGCCCGGGCGAGGACCATAGGTGATCCGATTGAGAACGTGCAGTATCTTTTGCTCTTCGCTCAGCGGTTTCGGTGTCGCCGAATTTCCGAACGAGACCGTCGGCACGGCTACTGCAAACAACGAAAGAACAGACAATATCCTGGTCAGAAAATATCGCTTACGCATAAATTACCTCAATGAAATGGTCGCGCCAGACTCGTCCGAGTCGTGGTCTCAACACATTCTTAGACGCCTCGAAAGCAGTCATGGGCGAAAAAGAATCTGAAGGGACGTCTTCATCCATGGCCAAGCCCGGACAACAATTAAAGGGTTCCGGACATCATAACAGTCGCTTTTCTGCGATTTTTTGGATAAAATCGACGAGTTCTGCAGGTTAAAAGAAAGATGAAACGGTCTATTTCACTCCTCGTCTTAACGTTAGCGGTAATTTCGTTCGCCGTCGGCACGATATCCGCTCAAAACGGCACTTCATTTAGTGACCCCAGCGTTGACTATACTTTCGAATTGCCCGACGCTAAATGGAAAATGACCGTAAAACCGTCTGCGGCCAATCCGAATGTAGAATTTGTTTATGTAGATCGTCTGGACGGCCATCTCGAAGTCAGGAAACAGGCCGTAAGCCGGAACACGCTGATGTCTGACGTCATAAAGGACGAAGAACAGAAACTTCAGTTTCGACCGGGCTTCGTCGCCGGAAAGGAAGAGAACTTTGTCGGCAAACTGAACGGCTCTATCTTCAATTACGAATTCGTACGGGCGGGGCGCCCGATGAGCGGAAGGGTGTATTTTCTTCGCTCGGGCGATTCGGTCTACATCCTCCGTTTCACTGGATTCACTGATAAACTTCGTTCGATCCGTCATCAGACAGATTCGATCGCCCGGACATTTGCCGTCAGATAGAGTTGATCGAACCGCTCGATTTTTCACTCGGCCTGATACAGGTATTTGGCGCCAAACGGCAGCACATATCCGAGCCCGTGGCCTGAGGTCCGCCGCATCTCGCTTTCAAGATCGTCTATCTTCGTCATTCCCATCTTTTTGACTGCCACAGCATCGAGCGATGTGAGCATCCGAACGTCGAACCTATCGGTCTTTGACCTCAGGCTCCAGGCCGTTTGTCCGTTCACGGCGTAATTCTCACACAGCTTTTTTGCTATTTCGTTAACATCGCCGGCGTCGAACCAGGATAGAAAATCGTCACGTCCCAACCCATCGCGGCAGTCCGCGATCAGCAAGATCGTTCCGCCATCGGCGCATACCGCCGCGGCAGCTTCGAGAGCCTTGTGAGCCTGGATCATATTTATGTCGTGCGGAGTGCCGCCGCAGCTTACGATCACAAGTTCTCGCTTGCGATCAACGGCGATCGTTCTTTCTGCGGCATATCTCTCACACGCCGCAGTGTGTGAGGTGATCCAATCGCCGCAGTAAACGTCTGCGGCCGAGCCGCTATCAGTAACGATCGTATTTACCGCGAAGGAAACGTTGACTTTTGATGCGGCCTCTACGAACGCCTCGTGAACGGCGTTGTCCGTAAGCAGCCCCGGGCCAACGCCGTTTCGTCGGTTCAGGGAAGCGCGATCAAATGCCAGTTGATGAGTCGCCGTTATCGTCCGCTTTGATGCCAGGCCCGGACAGATCAGCTTTCGGCCGCCGGTAAACCCAGCAAAATAGTGAAACGTTACGCCGCCGACTAGAACGACATGATCGAACTCGGTAAGAGCCCAATTCAGATCGACCGGGATACCGTTCGCGGTTTGCCCAAAGCTAAAGAGCTTCACCGGATTGTGAGCGTCGTGCTGGATAGACCTGATCCGCTGCGCAATGAATGGCGTTAGTATCTCGCTGATCTCGTTAGCAGAGACAGGGCGATGAATACCGGTCGCAAAGATCGCCGCGATCTCGTTCGGCGCGGTACCGTTGGCTATCAGACGACGGACCAGTAGATTAACGATCTGGCCGGTCGCGGTCTGACGTGTCGCATCCGGAACGACGAGCAGGACCGTCTCACCCGGGCTTACGATATCTTCGATCGGCGGAGAATCGATCGGATGATCAAATCGGCGGCCGATCTCGATATCTGACATCGGCTGCCATTGCGCTCCGGCACCCAAGATCTCGAATCGATCTCCATCAAAAGCGATTTGAACGGTGCCCATACCATATCGAAGGTCAAATCGCGTCATAGATTAACTGGATCAGTTCCGCACACGAGAAACTTAGCCGGGCGTCCTGTCAGGTGGGCTAATGTGCACCCGAACGGATCGCCGGCTCAAAGCACTTTGTCCCCGTCTCGCAGATATATACGGCTTCGGTCTCGCGGCCCGGCGTTTCCATTTGTATCGTTAAATGGTCGATCCCAAAACGCTCGTGCAGCCGTGTCCTGACCTCGACAAGAAGTTCTGAATGAGCGATCGATTCGTCGTGAGTAATGTGTGCTGACAAAGCGTGTATTCCCGATGAAATGGTCCAAACATGGAGGTCATGAACGCCGCCAACACCGGGCGTTTCGATGATCGCCCGCTCGACCGACTCTAGATCAATGTGACGGGGCGTTCCCTCAAGCAGAACGTTCACGGATTCGAGGATAAGCCGCCACGCGCCTGCAATGATGATCATGCTGATAACGATGCTCATCGCCGAATCGGCCCAAACCCATCCGAAAACGATGATCAGAAGACCCGCTGCGATCGCGGCTAAAGAACCGAGCATGTCGCCCATTACATGCAGCCACGCGCCCCGCATGTTCAGATCGTGCTTGTGACCGGAGTGAAGAAGGAATGCCGCGGCAACGTTCACGGCTAAACCGCCGACAGCGATCACCGTCATCTCGCCGGCGAGCACGCCTTGCGGCTGCTGCCATCTCTCGATCGCTTCCCAAATTATCCAAATTGAAAGCAAAACGAGAGCGATACCGTTTACGAAAGCGGCAAGTATCTCGAGACGATAATATCCGTAGGTCTTTTTCGAAGTTGCCGGGCGGGCGGCGAACCAGATAGCAAAAAGAGTAAGCGAGAGTGCGGCCACATCCGTCAGCATGTGGCCCGCGTCGGCGATCAAGGCGAGCGAATTGGTCCACCAGCCGCCTACTGCTTCCACGACCATGAAGCCGGCCGTGATCGCGAGAGCGATCTTGAGGCGCGTCAAGCTTTCTGCCGAACGGCGTTGATCAATATGTGGGTGTTCCGAGCCCAAACTTCCTCCGGCGATCTAAAAACGGCGCAACACCTTCGCCGTTCGAAGCGACAGTATAAAACCTGCACGATTGCCCCGCACATCGCCCATCTCGACGGCGATCTCAGACCCCGGCGTCGACACCTGAAGTCGGAACGCACCGTCTCCGCCTGCAAAGATCTCGCGGCCTTGCGCCCTGACCAATAGCCCCGGCAGTGTTCTGCCGGAAATGATATATATGTCGCCGCCAAGGCGCTCGACGTTCAACTCGGTTACTTCGATCGCCGGACTTGAGCCCCCGCGGACCACGTTGAAACGTGCCGGTTCGCTCCATTCGCTGACCTGGCCCGATCGTGCAGCCGATTTCAGCCGCCAATAGTATGTTCCCGGAACGAGGCCTGCAAGGCGAAACTCGCGACCCGTAAGCGACCCGCGATCGACGAGCATGTCGGACGAAAAGCCCGCCGACCTTGCAACCTGAAGATGATATGAAGAAACGCCGGATGCAGTGTCTTGCCAAGTAAACGAAACTGAGAGGCTCCCGACAGATCCGACGACCAATTGGACCGCGTTCCCCGGCTGTAACGGCTTCGGGGGCGTCAGCAGCTTTTCGCGGGCCGAGAGCTTGCCGCTGTCAACTGCTGCGAACTCGTTCTCCGAGATCGTGGCTTTTTCGCCGCCGACGGTCGTCTCGACGCTGCCGCGGCTGATCCGGATCTCTCCGCCGTTCGATCGCGGGTCTGCGTTAAAGCTCGCATCGGTTTCTGATCGAAGCCGTGTCTCTGAATCGAGCATCTCGACAACGTTCTCGGTATTCTCAGGCTGCTGCTCGGTCCTGACGTTCAACTGACCATCGTCAAGCGAGACCCGAACGTTGCGGCTACCGAAGATCGATGTACTGTCACGGATAACGACCGTACTGTTCGGGCGGACCGAATATACCGATCCATCGATCATCTGAACGACGGCCCGGCCATCGCCCTGGGTCTGGATCGTATCGCCGGCAGCGGCGTACGTTTGGCGCGTCACGACGAACGTCTCACGTGTCGCGGCCCTGATGATACGCACATCGCCTTCGAAAGATATTATCCTGGCCGCGTCCTTTGGAATTTCTGAAACGTCCTTAGGTGCGAACCAGTCATTCCTGATCGCCCACCAACCGGCGGTAGTAAGCACGGCCGAGATCAATACGAACGCGACGATCCCGTAGATCGTGCTTCGCTGGATCCGCCACCATTCCAAATAAAATTTTCGGATCTTGTTCGGCATCCGTGAGGTCAGGTCAATCTTCCGGTTGTGCGGCCGAGGCCGTTTCAGCATCGGACGGTTTTGTTGGGAAGATAAGCGAAAGGATAATTGACAGCGTTATCGCTGCGACGACAACGCCCAACGAGATATTGATGATCTCTTGCTTGAACTCATTGCGAAGCAGCCTTTCTGCAAAACCAGCAACGATATTGCCGCTGCCCGCACCGGTTATCATTATCAGCCCCTCAGCGATAAGTGGCAAGAGCATTTTTACGCCGATGAATGTAAGAATGAAGGCAAGCCCGATCTTGAGATAGTGAAATCGGTCCGCTATATCGGCAAGAAGAAAGAAAAACGTGCGTAGCCCGAGGATCGCAAATATATTGGATGTGTAAATAATGAAGCGGTCGGTCGTGATGCCGAATATTGCAGGGATCGAGTCTACGGCGAAGATAAGATCGGTAAATTCGACAACGATCAGGACAAGAAATAGCAGGGTTCCGGTTCGGACGCCGTCCTTGACCACGAAAAACTTATCGCCGTCATACTCTTTTGAAATGCGGATATACCGCGTCGTTAGTTTGACTATACCGCTTTCGGTCGGGTCGAAGTCGTCATCGGTGTCCTTGAACATTTTCAGTCCGGTGTACAAAAGGAACGCGCCGAAAACGTAAATGATCCAATGAAAGCGCTCAACGAGTTCGGCGCCGGCAAAGATCATGATCATTCGCATGATCAATGCGCCCATTATCCCCCAAAAAAGCACTCGGTGCTGAAACTCTTTTGGAACCTTGAAATAGCCGAATATCAGCAGAAACACAAATAGGTTGTCTACCGAAAGCGAAAGCTCGATGAGATAGCCTGTTAGGAACAGCTTTGCCTGGGCCGCCGCCAGATCCCAATCCTGATAGTGATTTCCGACCTGCCAGTAAAGAAAGATGTTGAAACCGATAGCCAGTGATACCCAGACGGTTGCCCAGCCAAAAGTCTCGCGTCGAGTCGGGACATGCGAATGACGATTGACGATTCCGATATCAACAAAAAGCGCCGTCAATACGATCGCAAAGAAAAGTATCCAAACCCAATACGGATGTTCAACTGGTGTCATAAACGCTACTTGAATTAACTTAAGACGATGGACGGTAAATAGATCGGCCCGTTTTCCGATTTTAACCGAATTCGGCCTTCCTTACTATTTCACAACCAATTATTGAACGTGTTGACGATAGGTCAGCACGTAGACAAACACCCTATTACGTTGCGTCCAGTTGTATAGAGGTGGGCTGCGAAGAGCAGTGTTCGGATGCCGCAGCGAGGTCTCGCGAGACGCTACGGATGAAGAAAGCCGGCTCGTTCGATGGCGTTAACTATCGCCCCAAGGCCTTCGGCATCGATCTCGCTGAAATCATTGAGTCGGTCGCTATCGACGTCAAGTACGGCCGCTACCCGATCACCCGAGAATATGGGAACGACGATCTCTGACCTCGCCGACGAGCTGCAGGCAATGTGGCCCGGAAACGCATCGACGTCCGGCACTATGACGGTCTCGCGGACTGTGTACGCGTGGCCGCAAACACCGCTGTCGAATGCGATCCGAGTACATGCAAGCGGTCCTTGAAATGGCCCTAACACCAGTTGGCTCTCTTTGACCAGGTAGAATCCGACCCAAAAGAATCCAAATGCCTCTTTCAACACCGCTGCTACATTTGCAAGGTTTGCTACCAAGTCGCTCTCGCCAGAAATAAGAGCCTCGACCTGCGGCAGCAGTTCGCCGTAGATCGTTTTGCGGTCAGCAGATTTTGAATAAGCGATGCTTTCGGCCATTATTGTCTAGTTTAGACTTGCGAGTAGCGGCCAGGCAATTGCCAGGCAGCAGATCGAGACACAATGGAGTTTACGTCAAAGATCGTATTCATCGCTTTCGGAGGAGCATTCGGCGCCGTTTCGCGGTATCTGCTCAATATTTCGCCGCTTGCCAATATTTTCGATAAATTCCCGTTCCCGACCTTTTTCATCAATGTTTCCGGGTCGTTTCTGATCGGATTCTTGCTTATCGTCCTGACTGACAAGGTCGAGATCAGCGATAATCTCCGGATGGGCGTCATCGTCGGATTTCTCGGGGCATTCACGACATTCTCGACATTTGAGATGGAGATCTACGGCCTCATCAAAGATCGGTTTTTCACGACTGCGTTTCTTTACCTTGTCCTTAGCGTGGTCGTAGGATTCGCGGGCCTTTTGGCGGGCGTTTGGCTTGCAAGGAAATTTTAACGGGATGTCTTTCCCGAGGCTTTCGTGCGACTGTTTTCTTCGGAGAGCAATTATGAAAAAGACAGTCACCCTTTTGGTTTCGTTGTTATTCACATCGTCGATCATTCTGGCCTCAGCGCCGACCGATCGACCTGATTTCAATTCTGCTGCGGCCCAGCATCAGAACGACAACAAGAAGCGTCGCCGGGGGCGCAGCAGCGATGATTCCAATGCGAACAATAACTCGAACTCGAACAGCTCAAACGCAAATGACTCCGGGTCAACCTTATCACGCTCAGACGCACGGCGTGCCGCGCTGAACGCAGTGCCGGGAACGGTTGTAAAAGAAGAATACGAGCGAAAGGACGGCATTGCTGTCTATGAGTTCTATATTCGCAAACAAAGCGGCGAAACCTACGAGGTCTATGTTGACGCAGGGTCGGGCCGCGTATCAAAAGTAGAGCGGCGGGACCGAAACTGACGCTTTCGCTACGGTGGGTTCGAAGGAGGGCGTATGGAAATTGCTTATTTGCATCTGATCACAAATCATATTCCGATCATCGGAGTTCCGTTCGCGTTGTTCATTTTGGCGATCGGACTTATCCGAAAGAATGACGCTGTCAAGCAGCTTGGTTATCTGATGTTCTCGCTATTGGCGGTTGCAACCATCGCCGTATATTTCCTCGGCCAGGGCGGCGAGGATTTTATCGAGGAGTTGCCGGGAGTTGCGCACGATGCGATCGAAGACCACGAAGAATTTGCGGTATTTGCGCTTGCGTCGGTGGTAATTACAGGCTTGGTAGCTCTTTTTGGTTTTATCAGGTATGGCGGGATCAGTTTCCTTTTTGGCAAGCCGGAATCGGAAAGGCAAAGTGCTCCGGGTTGGCTGGGCGTCGTTGTTCTCTTGCTCGGGCTGTTATCAGCCGCGACACTCGGTTACACCGGCCGTCTTGGCGGTGTGATACGCCATCCGGAATTTCACGGCGGCGTTCAGCCCTCGGCTTCGAAAGAGATCGAGAAGACCGAAAGTGCCGATCGTGATGACGAAGATGAGAAGGGCCGCGGCCGAAACCGCGGAGGCCGATAGATCCTAGAGCTTCGACCGTGCATCGCGCACCGCGTTTCCCGCTTCTGCGACATCGACGGCGACCGCGGTCAGATGGCCCATTTTGCGCCCCGGCCGCGGTTCGATCTTTCCATAAAGGTGCAAGCTAACGTTCGGCACCGCAAGTGCAGCCGGCCAATTCGGTTCGCCATTCGCCCAAATATCCCCCAAGAGGTTTGCCATCGCGGCAGGTCGGAAGAATTCAGTAGAGCCGAGCGGCAGGCCGCAAACGGCTCGAACCTGTTGTTCGAATTGTGAGGTAACGCAAGGGCCAAACGTAAGGTGACCCGAATTATGTGGCCGAGGTGCGATCTCGTTCACGAGTAATCTGCCGTCACGTGCCAGAAAGAATTCGACACACATCGTACCGACGTAGCCAAAGGCCTCTGCGATGCTTCGTGCGATCTCGACCGCGCTCTTATAAACGGCCTCAGAGATGAGAGCCGGGGCAAACGAAATGTCAAGGATGTGGTTGACGTGCTCGTTCTCGATGACGCCATAGTGTGTAAGATCGCCGTTCTGACCGCGCGAACAAACGACAGAGATCTCCTTTTCGAAATCCACGAACGCTTCGACGATCGCGGGTTGACCGGCGATCGCATCGAACGCCTTATCAATGTCGCTTTCCGTTCGGATCTTTGCCTGACCCTTTCCGTCATATCCAAAACCCGCGGTCTTTAGGATAGCCGGCAACCCTATCTCAACTACGGCCCGGCGGAGGTCGAAAATGTCTGTTACGTAACGATAGTCCCCGACCGGAAAGCCGTTGGCTGAGAGAAACGTTTTTTCGCGATGACGGTTTTGAGTCGTGTGAAGTATCTCGCCCTTCGGATGTACATCGACGAACTCGGCCGCGGCATCGACGGTCGCAGACGGCACGTTCTCAAATTCGAAAGTGACGACATCTATCGCCTTTGCAAACCTGCGTACTGCATCAAGATCATCGTAGGCAGCGGTCGTCTCGACATCCGAAATGTGGCCCGTCGGCGTATCCGCGTCCGGCGAAAACGTATGGACACGATATCCCATTTTGCGCGCCTCGATCGCGAACATACGCCCGAGCTGCCCGCTGCCAAAAACGCCTATCGTTGAATTGGGTTGAATGGTCTTCACGACAAAAATGCGATTTTAGATCATTTTGCCGACTTTTGCTTTTCAGCTCTGTCCGATTTTTCTTTGAGGCGGGTTTGAACGCCATTGCTCGTGAGTTCGCGGATCGCGTCAGATGCTATCCAACGAGCAGGTCTCGTGTTCTGTTGTTTGATGCGTTCGGCGGTTTCGATCGCCAGCCCGTTAAGGTTCAGATTTCGTTTCCCGATCTGCCTCAGCGACCAATTCACCGCTTTCTTTACGAAGTTGCGCTCATCACCTGCATGCTGTTCCAATATCGGCAGAAACTCGGCGATCTGTGCGTCTGCGGCTTTCTTATCGTGGACGGCAAGCCAGGCCATGAGTACGATGCCGGCCCGCTTTACAAACTCAGCATCACGGCTGCTCCATTCGACGGCTTTTTTGTATGCGAAGTGTGACCGGCAAAACAGATGTCCGCAGGTTCCGTCGACGATCGCCCAATTGTCGAAATCAGCCGCCCACGATTCCATTTGATCTTCTGTGACCTTCTTCGGATCATCGATCAGGTACGCGACCGCCCGCGCATCATGTATACCCGTCTTCCATAGCCCGAGTGCGAGAGCATGCCGGTCATTTGTGCCTTTCTTTATCTCTTTTGCGATCTGTTTAAGATCAGAGGCAGCGACGCCAAATGCACGTCTCGTGACGATCCCAAAGCGGGCCATCCCGGCAACGTTCTCGGGCGAGCCCATGGCCTCGAGCCGTTTGACTATTTCCTTGATCATCATTCAGATCAGCTTTGTCTTTAGCACGGTCTTTGTTTGCCTTGTCCGAAAAGCATGCAGCTTCTTTCGTAGCTCAGGGCGGGAATTCGAGAGGATCGAGATGGCCAAAAGAGCAGCATTCTTTGCTCCGGGCTGACCGATAGCGAGCGTACCAACTGGGACGCCGGCCGGCATTTGTGCGATCGACAGCAGCGAATCGAGTCCTTTCAAGGCCTTGCTTTCGATAGGAACGCCGAGAACCGGAAGAACGGTTTGCGAAGCACACATTCCGGGCAAATGGGCCGCACCGCCGGCACCGGCAATGATCACCTCGATACCGCGCTCCTCGGCAGTCCGGGCAAATTCGAAAAGCAGGTCGGGCGTTCTGTGCGCTGAAACGATCTTTGTCTCGTGCCTCACGCCAAATTCATCAAGGATATGCGACGCCAATTCCATCGTCGGCCAGTCAGACTTACTGCCCATGATGATCGAAACCAGATTTGTTTGAGGCTTTCCTTTCATCTCAGATCAATTTGGCAGCCGAGAACCTGTCGGCTTTTCATACGTTTTGTTTTTGATATACGCGATCCAAGTTCTGACACTAAAGATCCAAATAATTACGATAAGACAGCATAAAGGAATAAGCAGCAAATTTATCCAGAGTCTATCACTCTTGTAAAATTCTCGCCGCAGCGTGGAGTTTTCAGGCGCCGACGGATCGAAGAAGATGTTCACGGTCCGTTCCGCGGTCTGACGCAGTTTCAACTCTGCGAGGCCGTCTTTTGAAAGTACGGCGTCCAAGATCGCGAGCTTCTGTTCCGCCTTAAGCTCGCCGAACGGCTCCAGGAGTTCGAGGGCTTCCTCCTTCGTCTGAAATCGCGGAGGATCGGCAGAAAAGGCGACCCTTGCGCCTTCGAAAGATATCCCTTCGACCTCGTACGTGTAAGACGCGAGAGGCTGAAAACGACCTGAATCCGGCCGAACCCACGATGATGTGATCTGAGCCGTCGTCGCCGGCCAATGTTGGCTCGATCGCGACTGCAAATAAACTTCGACATCCGAATAGATCATCGTAGCCGAAAACGCACCGCCGAGGACCAACACGACGAGGAACCCAAAATAGACGGCGATCGAACCTGCCAAATAAAGCGGCCAAAGCTTAGCGTGATTCGCTGGCGGTGGGAAAGGAAAAAATCCGGCCATGTGCTTGTCCTTCTATCTCCTATTTGGCCAGCTCGGCCCTGACCACTGCTTCGAACTTATCCCAGGCCGATATCGTACTTCGCCAGTAAACTATCTCGCCGTTCCTACCGATCACGATATTTTTTGGATACCCTGAAAACTTAAACAAATCCAAGACAGATCCCGCCTCGGCGGCCTGCTCATAGTCGAACCGCTCCTTTGCAAGGAATCTCTTGACGTTTGCGGCCGGATCGCGTGTCAAAGCCAGAAAGACCAGATCTTCGGTCTGGCCGAACTTCGCTTTCAGATCGTTCAGCCCTGGTTTGTGCGCAAGACAAACCGGGCATCCGATGAACCAGAAATTCAGCACCACGACCTTGCCTTTCAGATCAGCGGACGAGATCTTCTTGCCGTTGATGGTCAAGACCGTAAACTCGGGGACCATCATCCCCTCCTGTGGTATCTTTTGAAGCCGGAATTCGGTCGAACCGTCGCCGAGCGTTCTCACAACGGTTCCGTCGGGATAGTGGAAATTCGCCATTCTGATATCGACGAACTCGTTGTTGCTTATCACATTACCGTCGGAATCGCGGAAAATGGTCTTGGTTTCTGATCGTACGGTGGATTGCGCCGGAGAATTTTGAGCACCTGCAAAACCAGCCACAAGCATGAATGGAAGCAGGATCGTGCGAAAAACGCGGTGTGAAAAGATCATCGTCACGAGTTTATTGTCGATCGGCCGATAGGTGAACGGCTATCTCCTCAATCGGTCGGCGGGTACAAGCGTTCGAACTCGGGATCGCCGTGGAGTATCGCGAGATCGGGATCTTTGCGCGTCCACGCCGAGTTTCGATTGCCGCCTTCCCACGCTTTCTTAAGAGCCACCATCGCATCGGCCGGTTTGTTCATGGCGCAGAAGACACAAGCCGTATTGTAGAGGATCATCGTATCATCCGGGCGCAAGGCCATCGCCATTTCGGCCTCTCGCTTCGCCTCATCCATCCGGCCCTGCATCGCATAATCGCTGGCAAGCAAGACCCTCGCCCGGGCATCCTCGGGAACCTTTTTCAGATGCTCTTCAAAGACCGCTATCTCGCGGTGAAGAAAATTTGTCAAAGCCTCTTTTTTTCCTAACGCACCCAGCGCGTTGTGTATGGGAATTGTCGTATTATAGTTTTCGCCCGCATGAGCAAGTGCCTCTTCCATCACTTCGGCGATCTCCTGGTATCGCCCGGCCTCAAAAAGCGCTCGGCCTAATAGATAGTATCCGCCGTCGAGATCCGGATCGCGGTTCAGCGCCGCCCGCACCTTGCCGACCGCATCGTCATAACGGCCTTCAGCAAAATCGACCCAGGCCTCAGCAAGCCTGATCTCAGGTGCATCGTTTCCGCCCGAACTTGCCTTCTTGGTCGCGGCTATCGCCCGGTCGATCCATTGCTGCTGGCGGTCAAAATGATAGTAATACTGGGCACAGACGTTGGCCACGGCGGCATGAGCCAAGGCAAAGCCCAGGTCCAGGGCAACCGCGTTCTCGTACATCTGGAGCGCGACCTGAAGGTCCTGCCGGCCGACGCGCCGCGCGTAGTTTCTTCCTCTCAGATATAGGTCGTACGCCTGTAGATTTTCGGTCGGTTTTGCGGCGAGAGCCTCTTGTTCCTGCGGCGACAGCGTGATCCGCAAGGCAGCAGCGATCTTTGACGCGATCTCATCCTGCACCTCGAACACATCCGCCATCTCGCGGTCGTACCGCTCTGACCATAATGGGAAATCAGTTGCCGCATCGACCAATTGCGCGTTGATCCGAAGCCGATTGCCCGCACGCCGCAAACTACCGACAAGAACGTATGACGCACCAAGTTCTTTTCCGACCTGACCCGCAGTCACCGACTTGTCGCGGTAATTGAGGACCATAGCGCGCGAAAACGTCTTCAATCGCCGTATCTTCGAAAGCTCTGTCGTTATGTCTTCTGTAATGCCGTCACGCAGATACTCATCCTCTTTCATACCGCTCAGATTCTCGAAATACAGAACGGCGATCGAGTGTTCGTGAACGGCCTGCGGTGAACGCGTACTGTGGATCGCGGCGGATTCGCCCGAATGACGGCCCGAATCAAGATCGCGTTTTAATCTCTTAAGTGCAGTTTTCAGGTCGGTCGCACTTTGATACCTCAGATCGCGGTCCTTTTCGAGGGCCTGTCCGATTATTCGGCCGAGTTCCGGCGGCAGCGACGGGTTCACCTGTGTCACGGGTGTCGGATCACGGTTAAGTATCGAATCGAATACGACGGCAGATGTATCGCCCTGAAACGGAAGAACTCCGGTCGCCATCTGGTACAAAACGGTTCCGACCGAGAACAGGTCGGTTCGAGCATCGGTGATCTCGCCGCGCGCCTGCTCGGGCGACATATAGGCGATAGTGCCCATTGTTGCTCCGGCCGAGGTTAGTTCGTCGGCGATCGCCGTCGGGATATTGGACGAAGCATCGGGCTTCTGGCGGTCGATCTTGGCCAAACCGAAATCCAGGATCTTTGCCTGGCCGCGCGACGTGACAAACATGTTCGCGGGCTTCAGATCGCGATGGACTATACCCTTGGAATGTGCTGATTCAAGCGCGTCGACGATCTGAACTCCAAGAGTCAAAAGCGAATCGATGTCCAAAGGGCCGCGTCGGATACGCTCAGCAAGCGGCTCGCCGTCGAGCAGTTCCATCACGATGAAGTGATCGTTCTCATGCTGTTCGATACCATGGATAGTACAAATATTCGGATGGTTAAGGGCCGAGGCCGCCCGGGCCTCGCGTTGAAATCGCTGGAGCAGGTTCTCGTCACCAGCCATAGCAGGCGTGAGAAATTTTAGGGCGACCCGGCGGCCTAGATTCGTATCCTCAGCTTCGTAAACCACTCCCATTCCGCCCTCGCCAAGCTGAGAGGTGATCTGATAGTGCGAGATCGTCTTACCGAGCATATAGCCTCCATTTCTCCGAAAACCAAATCGGTCGTCCGCGAATCACCGCCAGTGCAACGCCTCACCGCCAATGCGCGGAAGCGACGCCAACGTTCGAATTTCGGTCGACAAAAGCTCTAAGCCAGAGACATTCGCGCGAACATGGCCGGGCCGATCAGGCAGAGTATCCCTTCGCCCCATCGAAGTTGTATAGATTCTCGGTTTTGATAACATCCAGCCCGGCGTCGTTGAATCGGCCGAGAAGCGAGATGATCTGCTCGTGTGTTACGGCAGAACCTTCGCCGTTCTCAGCAGTAAAGCGGCAACGCCAATGATCGACGGTAAAAGTGTCTGAAAAACCGCCGGGATATACCTTTACCCCGCGATTTGCGATCGACTGCAGAACAAGGCCGTCGCCATTAACGCCCTCGACCAAGCCGCCGAGTTCGTTCGCGACTCCGTAAAACGAACCCTTCCACCAATCTAGAAAGACGTCGACGCCAACAAGGTCTTTTTTCTGCGGTTCCGGGGTCGAATAGATCGGCTTTGGATCGGTATCCACGACATTTGCCGAATACGTGACGGGTTTGAGGGTCTCAGGCTTTTGCCCGATCCGATCGACGACCGCCTGTGCAAACTCCCTGGTCCCGACCTTCTCTTTCGAGATGCCGTCTTTGAACATGTCGTACGTGTGAATACCGTCCTCGATCGTGCGAAGCCACGCATTATGGGCAAGCTCGGCAACATCCGGCTGATTGATGTGTACGAGCATCAATATCGAACCAAGGAACAGTCCCGACGGGTTGGCAAGGTTTTGCCCGGCTCGCCGCGGTGCCGAACCATGTATCGCCTCGAACATTGCCACCTGTTCGCCAATGTTCGACGAACCCGCAAGACCGACCGAGCCGGCGATCTGTGCTGCCACATCCGACAAAACGTCGCCGTAAAGGTTCGGCATTACGATCACGTCGAAATTTTCGGGCGTGTCGGCGAGTTTTGCGGAGCCGATATCGACGATCCAATGGTCGGCCTCAATGCCCGGATATTCAGGTGCGATCTCGTCAAATACGCGGTGAAAGAGACCGTCGGTCCGCTTCATTATGTTGTCCTTAATGAAGCAGGTGACCTTTTTTCGGTTGAATTTTTTTGCGTACTCAAAAGCGTACCGAACTATCTTTTCACTGCCGGGCCGCGAAATAAGCTTGAGACATTCTTCGACCTGCCCGGTCTGCCGGTACTCGATCCCCGCGTACGTATCCTCTTCGTTCTCACGCACAATGACAACATCCATCACCGGGTGTTTCGTCTGCACGAACGGATGATATGAGACGCACGGCCTGACGTTCGCATAAAGTCCTAGCGTTTTACGGACCGCCACGTTCAAAGAGCTGTAACCGCCGCCCTGCGGCGTGGTTATCGGCGCCTTCAGAAAGACCTTGGTTCGGCGAAGGCTTTCCCACGATTCCGGTGCGATCCCGGCCGCATTTCCGCTCAAATACACTTTCTCGCCGATCTCGATGGTCTCGATGTCGATGCGGGCTCCGGCTTCTTTCAGAATGTGAAGCGTCGCCTCCATTATCTCAGGCCCGATGCCGTCGCCATGAGCGACGGTAATAGGAACGTTGGACATATTTATCTCTTAAATCCTCGATTTTGTTTACTGTTAACGAAAACGAGATTTTATAGGATATAGGAACATTAGGCAACGGCCGCCTGGTTTCGGCGCAGTACCAAAGGCATACGGGAGATTATTAGATTGGCGTCGGCGACAACTATCGATATAATTTACAAACGGCATCGTAATAAATTGCATCAGAGTCTAAATGTTGAGCAGGTATACGCGGATCCGGATGGGTCGGGAGCAAGATTTGTTGAAAAGAGCATTACTACTGGTTTCGTTCCTATTTCTGATCAGCGGCGAGATCACGGCCCAATTCCCTCAGATGCGCCGTACTGAAGAGAGGCGTCAGCGGGCGATCGAGGCGGACGAAAAACGTCAACGCGAACTTGAAGAATCGCGATCGTCTACCGCTTTGCCGAAACCAAAGCCGGCGGTCCTTAATCAGGATGTTCGGATCGTTCTCGCAAACCGCGACGTGAGATCGTTTGCTGAAGCGTCAAACAATCAGGTCAAAAAGATAGCCGATGGCGAAGCACTTTGGCTGTATGTGAAATTCAAGACCAAGCTTGGCGATTACGTTCTCACGCTCCCCGATCCTGAGAATCAACCGGGCCTGATGTATCGTCTGTACGCTGAGATCGCTCCTCAGAACGACCCGACGGCGTTAGGCCAGTACGTCCTGCAATTCTCGAAAGAGGATCTCGAAAAGACCGAATTAAAGATCAATCTTTCGCCAGGAATGCCCGGCCGAAACGCAGCGATCCCGATATTTCTCGATGTCGCGGCAACTCGCCGTCCGGGTGTTTGGAGCAACGACTTTCGATTGACGAACACGACCCTCATCCCCAGGGCGGCCACCGAAAATCTGGCAATAGCGAATGTCGTCTTCGAGTTTCCGGGACGAGTGACGAAATACCCCGGGTTGCGCGACGACTTTGAATCGATGGTACTTCGCGGGACGACCGACCTTGCGGCCCTGCCGATCATAGGCTCGTTCTACAGCCTTCCGATCAAGACGACGATAGTGGCGAGACTAAAGGCCGTTGGAATTACGCCGGTTAGATTCTATTTCGCCAGTGACAACTGGTCTGAGCATGGCGCATCGATGCTGTTTCCCGAGAAACGACGTACGGTTTACGCGGCCTACACTTACAGAAAAAGCGAAGATTGCTTTTACGGGGTTGCTGAGTTCAAGCAAAAATTTGACAGTTCGGCGGGACAATTCGTTGATGATTCGATCAAATTCGCGAATGACCTTGCGATTGAATGCTCGAAGCTCGAATAGCATCGGTTCGCATTACGTGATCGCATCGATCTTTGCCGCAAGGTCAAAATCCAAAGGTGTGATGCCGCCTCGATCGTGCGTTGTGATCTCAAATTCGGCATAGCCCCAGCCGAGCCGAATGTCAGGGTGATGATCGGCCGCATCAGCGATCTTTCCGGCCTTGTTGACAAAGTCCAGGCTGGACGAAAAGTCAGGAAACTCAAATCTCCTGAACAACTTGCCGTGCTGGACGCCCCATGCTGGCCGCTCGGCCAACCATTTACCGATCTCTTCTGCCTCTAGTTTTCTGCGTTCCATCAATTTTTCGTTCCGGTGTTTTCGGTTATACTTGCCATTTACACTATCTTACTACATTCATTTTTCATACATCGCAATGAAGGCATTTATCCGAAAAGGATCACTATTCCTGCTTTTTGCATTATTGTCCGCCGCGTGTTCGTCTGAAAAAGAACCGTCATCGCCTAAAGAGACCTTTCGCACCTATTCCCGTGCGGTCAAACAGAAAGACATCACCACAATGAAGCTCCTGCTTTCTGCGGAATCGATAAAAATGCACGAGCAGGAGGCGAAGGCCCAGGGCGTAACTCTTGACGATATCGTTAAGCGTGAAACTCTACTCAACGAGAGCCAGACGGTCGTGAAAGTCCGAAACGAAAAGATCGAAGGCGAAAAAGCAACGCTTGAGGTCGAAAATTCGATGGGTATATGGGAGACGATCCCATTCGTCTTTGAGGGCGGGGAGTGGAAGATCGATAAGAAAGGATACCAAGAACGGCTGATGCGTGACATCGAAGAGATAAATCAGCAGCAGTTGGACGACGTGATCAATAAGGGACGAATAGATCCCTCCAATTCGCAATCGACGGAAGGCGGAAATTCGAACACGCCCATCAACTCGAACACGCCAACCATTACGGACGCGAACTCCGATACGAATACCAATGCCAACACCGGCGCCAAACGACCGTCGCCCGAAGATTGAACCCCTCAAGGAGAATCTGTGTCATTGATCAGACCATTTTGTGCTTTGCGTCCGGTTCCGGCGAAGGCAAAGCAGGTTTCAAGCGTGCCGTACGACGTTGTTCATGAATCGGAAGTTCGCGGCTTCATCGCTGCAAACCCGCTTAGTTTTCTCAGGATCACGCGGCCTGAGGGCGAGGCATTCGACAAGGGCGTATCGCCGGCCGCGATCGCAAAGCAGAACCTCGATGACTTGATCACTGCAGGCGTACTTGTTGCCGACGATGAGCCGGCATATTTCGTTTATCGCCTCGAGACACCGTCGCATGCGCAAACAGGAATCGTCGCTTGCTGTTCGCTTGATGAATACGAGAAAGGCAGGATAAAAAAACACGAAAAGACCCGTCCCGACAAGGTCAACGAACGTACGGAGCACATGCTTGGCCTGCGTGCACAAACAGGGCTTATCTTCCTCGCATATCGCGAGACCGAACGAATAAAGGCGATCGTCGACAAAGAATCGTCGTTAGATCCGCTCTACGATTTCGAGGGCGCGGATACCGTTCGTCAGACCGTCTGGAAAGTGCACGATACGCAGGCTTTGACCGACGCATTTGGCGAGGTCGATGCGCTCTACATTGCCGATGGCCATCATCGTGCCGAGAGTGCGCTGCTGGCCAGAAACGCACTTCGAGACCGCGATCCGGATCACACCGGAAACGAAGACTACAACTTCGTTATGGCCGGCATATTTCCGGCTGACCGGCTGCAAATATTGGCTTATAACCGAGTGGTCAAGGGGATCGACAGCCTCACCGACGACGAGATAATCACCCGGATCAGCGAGAGCTTCATCGTCACGGCCGTTGACGATTGCACGCCCAAGGCACACGGTGAAATATGTATGTACCTGGCCGGCAAATGGTACGACCTTCAGTTTTCGGTGAATTATTTTCGTGCTCCCGATCCCATTGAACGGCTTGATGTGAGTATTCTGCAGCAGTTTGTCCTCGGGCCTGCTCTCGGCATTACCGACCCGCAAACCGATGAACGGATCGGGTTCGTAGGCGGCATTCACGGTACTGAAGAGCTTAAAAGGATCGTCGATTCGGGCGAGGCGCGAATTGCCTTCTCGCTCTTCCCGACGACGATCGACGATCTGCTGGCCGTGTCCGACATGGGCGAGATAATGCCGCCGAAATCGACCTGGTTCGAACCAAAGCTGAAAGACGGCCTATTCGTCCATTTGATCTGACCTGCTCACGTCAGCATTATATCGCGAACTCCGGAAAGCACTCCGTTCCGGTCCTTTGCCAGGCTTAGGATCGGATTAAAACCACCTTTCGTTATAACCCGCTCACGTGCTGTTATGAACCGGTCACCTTCGAACAGGATCGAATCGATCCAATCCTCTTTTCGCTCGACGGTCGTAACCGTCATATGAATGTGTTTTGCGATCGTCGAATTAGGGTACGACGCCGGCAGGATCGTCTCGAAAGAGTACTGTCCGTTCGTGTCCGTGAGCATCCATCCCCGAAATCGCCCGTGTTTGTGTTCGTTTCCTCTGCCGTAAATGCCGTGAATGTCGGTGTGGTAGGCATAGATCAGAGCATTTGCATAGGGAGTCTTGCCGTCTTTGCCGTAGACCGTTCCGCGGATCGCGATCCGCTCACCGGCTTCAGGTTTGGGCGCGATCAACGCTGCCGGTCCTACGGTGGCCGGCATATCCCTCGCACCGCACCAACTGCATGACGGGTCAGTGATCGCATTGCGCAGCAATCCCTGACGAAGATCATGAACGGCACCTTGCGCGAACATATCTGACCTGCAGCCGAACAATAACGGAAGCGAAAGGGCGATCGAGGCTGCACGAACGAATTCCCGCCTACTTGTTTGATCTGACAGTTTTGGTTCATCAAGCATCATTCCGGTTACCTCGCTTTTGAATTCTCTGCATTGAATACACCGCAAAGCGCTGATTTGTAACTAATTTGTCACCAAACGAAAAAAAGCCGTGACCGGGAGTTCCGCTTACGGGACGTTGCCACAGGAAATGCGGGTTTTGAAACCATAACTGAAGCCGACCTGCGCCCGACATAGGCGGACTATGATCGACGCGCCGGTCCAGGTCGGCGATTCCTATTTGAAAGGGCTTGCACTGTCGTGTTGATCCGGTTTCAACTGTTTGATCAGTTCACGGGTGATAATGGCCCGATCAACTGACTTTCGGCCGCTTTGTCTGTGTTAGAATCTCATCATCGCGGAGGCCGTATACACGAGATCGGAACATGATAGAGACAGCAAGGCTTCAATTTCGAAGGTTCACCCTTGACGACTTGCCATTATTGATCGAACAGCGCTCGGACCCCGAGGTGAACAAGTACCTCGGCGGGGTGCGACTTCAAAACCCGACGGCCCTGGCAACGCGGATCAGGTTCTACATCGGTTGTTACGAAAGCCACGGCGTCGGTATGTGTGCGATGATCTGGAAGGAAACGGGCGAGATAATAGGATCGGCAGGCCTACAACCGCTTGAGGGAACCGACGAGATCGAGGTCGGGTACAGTATGGTAAAGCCGTTTTGGGGCCGCGGCATCGGGACCGAGGCGGCACGCGGCTGGCTGGAATACGGTTTCGGTACTATGGGTCTCGACCGGATCGTTGCCGTTGCACAGCTTGAAAATTCTGCTTCGAGACGCATAATGGAAAAGCTGGGAATGCAGCACGAGAAGACCGAAGACCACTACGGAGCGGCGTGCGCTTTCTATGTGATCTCTAAGGCAGATTTTGAAAGGAGTTCCGGATGAAAAAATTTCTCCTCATATCGTTGTTCGCCATTCTTGTGTCCTTTTCATCGGCGCAGGAAAAAATGCCCGAAAGCCGCTGGGCATCAATGGATAAGACCCGCATTCACTATTACGACATCGGAAGCCAGAAGAATAAGAACGCGATCGTCTTCATCCACGGGTGGACCTGCAGTGCCGACTTCTGGCGAGGGAGCTACAACGAATTTCCGCAGAATCGAGTGATCGCGATCGATCTTGTCGGGCATGGTCAAAGCGATCGCCCGAACGCGATATACTCGATGGATCTTTTTGCGAAGTCGGTCGACGCAGTGCTCACCAAAGCAAAGGTCGATAAAGCGGTATTGGTCGGCCATAGCATGGGCACACCGGTCGCCCGCCAATTTTATCGGCTATTTCCTCAGAAGGTCGCCGGCGTCGTGATAGTCGACGGTGCGCTTCGACCCTTCGCGAGCAGCGAGATATTCGAACAGTACTTCGCTCCGGTTCGCTCTAATTACGCAAAGAATGCGCCGGGTTTCATGGACGGAATGCTCAACGACATTAAAGATGTTGAACTGAGAACCTGGATCCGTGAGCGAATGCTGGCCACGCGTGCTCCGGTCGCCTTGAGCGCAATGGACGCCATGCTTGACCCTTCGATCTGGGGTTCAGACAAGATAAACGTCCCGGTTTTGGCCGTGATGGCCGAATCGCAATCGTGGAAACCCGACGAAGAGGAATTTTTCCGCTCGGTCGCCCCGAATCTTGAATTCAGGATGTGGAAGAGCATCAGCCACTTCCTGATGATGGAGAAACCGGCCGAGTTCAATAACGAGATCAAGGCATTCGTCGCAAAGAACAAACTGCTTTGATCCGCTTTGAGCTTTTCTCATTGCCAAAATGAAAGTTAGTTATCCTAAGCTGCTTTTTGCTGTTGTAATGGCGCTCTATTTTTTGTGGATCGCCTACGACCCGATGCAGGGCAGCTTTCTGGATATGGTCGATCTGCCGATACATGAGACCGGCCACCTTTTGTTTACGCCGTTCGGCGAGTTCATGATGATCGCCGGAGGCTCGCTTTTTCAGGTGATATTGCCGGCGGTTTTCGTCGGGTACTTCGTATGGAAAAGGCAGCTCTATTCGGCGTCGATCGTGCTTTTGTGGGTCGGCCAGAGCATTTTGAATGTCTGGATGTACGCGGCCGATGCGGTCGTAATGCAGCTAGTACTGACAAGTGGAATGACAGGCAGCGAAGGAAGCTTTCACGATTGGAACTATATGCTGTCGCGGATGGGCCTTCTCGAATCGACCAAAACCGTCGCCGGCATTATCCGCGCCGCCGGTACATTGGCTATAATCGCTGCAGTCGCCCTCTCGGTCTATTACTCGTTCGTCCCAAGCGACGATACCGGCCATGATCTATGAAAGCTGCCTTGATCACAGGTGCATCCAGCGGCATTGGCGAGGCCTTTGCCCGGCGGCTTGCTGAGGAAGGGAGCAACCTCGTTCTGGTTGCCCGTTCCGAAGACAAGCTGCGTTCACTTTGTGACGAGCTGAAAGCAAAGTTCGCGATCACCGCGCATTACATAGCCATTGATCTTGTCGATTTCGAGGCGGACAGGCGCCTTTTTGAGGAGACCGAACGCCACGGCCTGGAGATAGACCTGCTGATAAACAATGCCGGATTCGGCTCGATGGGCGACTTTGCCGACCTTGATCTCGAACGCGAACTTGAGATGATCAGCCTGAATGTGATGTCTTTGGTTGCTCTCACACATCGATACTTGACAAAGATGCGCGAAAGGAACGATGGAGCGATCGTCAATGTATCGTCTGCGGCCGGCTTTCAACCAATACCGTTCATGGCAACATACGCAGCGACGAAGTCGTTCGTTACATCTTTCTCAGAGGCCATCGCGGAAGAGAACCGGCCGTTTGGGATCCAGGTACTTGCCTTATGTCCCGGTTCAACGAAGACCAATTTCTTTAACGCTTCGAACATCGAACGTGCGATAAAGGTCAAGGGCCAGCAGACGGCTGATGACGTGGTCGAGACGGCATTGAATGCGCTCAATGGACGCAAAGCGAAAGTAGTTTCAGGTTGGGCGAATTTTCTCGTGGCTACAGCGACCAACTTCGTCCCCAACTCGCTGATCATCCGCGCGATCGGCCGCGGTCTGCGTTCGAAGTATCAAGGCAAGAAATGAAATTTACTGTGATCGGCAGCGGCTCGACCGGGAACGCGGTCCTGATCGCCAGCGAAACGACCAAAGTGTTGGTCGATGCGGGCCTCAGCGCCCGCGAAACGCTCAGGCGGCTTGCATCTGTCGGTGTAGATCCGGAGGATCTAGACGCCGTGCTCATCACCCACGAACACAGCGATCATGCCGGCGGTTTACGGGTCCTGATGCGGTCGCTAAGCTGTCCGGTCTTCATTTCGCGGCCAACCGAAGATGCGTTTTATTCGACGCGTCGGGGCGAATCGAACGGCGACAGCGAAGGCCTCAAACGGCACGAAGCGCTCAAGGACAGAACCGTCGAGATCGAATCTGATGCCGAGTTCCGCATTGGTGATATCGACTTCGAACCGTTCACCGTTCCCCATGATGCCGCGGATAATTTCGGCTTCGTCGCCCGTCGCGACGGCGTTCGGGTCGCGACGCTGATGGATTTCGGGCACATCACCGAACTGATAAAGGAAAAGCTGCGCAATTGCGACGCGATCGTCATCGAATCGAACCACAGCCGCGATATGCTTCGCGCCTGCCACGTCTACAACTGGGAACTGAAGCAGCGGATAGCGTCGCAGACCGGCCACCTCTCGAACGAGGACCTGGCCGATTGGCTCACCAACGACTTTGACGGTACGGCCCGCCACATCATCCTCGCCCATCTATCGCAGCGCTCCAACGAGCCCAATCTCGCACGCATCACGGCGGAATCCGCGCTGCAGATGCGTTCGCCGCTTTTCCGCGCCGAAGCAGAGATCACTATCTCGGAACCTAAGCGGCCGACCGATTGGATCGCTATTCAATGAACGAGATGTTTCTGATCATTCGCACGCCATGCAGGATCTTTGGACGATCGTGAGTGAACAATAGCCCTTTTCAGGGTCACGCGTGCATGCCGATCTACTGATCTGGGTTTAGGCCTTCGTCGGCGACGTGGTTCATGCTCGGCTCGACCTCGGGCACGCAGATCATCCCGTTCGGTGCCGCAACAGACCGCCCCATCCCGAATGCGTTCGTCAGATAGCTGGTCGGAAACTGTCGGTCGCGACCGTTGTTCTTTACAAGCAGAAGCGGCGAGGTTCCACGGTCGGACCTGGCCAGCCGCTTTTGCTTTTTTGCTTTTGGCGGCGGGCAAAAGTTTTTCTTTGCCAACTAATCGCCAACTGGGCTACTGTAATTAAGTACTGTCTTTGAGTTGTGCGCGTTCCCTCGCCCTTTCAGGCTTACCGCACCACATATCGCTCAAAATTTGAAAGACCAAATGGCACCTTTCCGCAGCGCTTTCTCCGCGTGTTTGTTGCGGTGCCTTGTGCAGGAGATTTAAATGTTGGATCCCCGACCGTTAATTAATTGCTTTTTGCGATCGTTGTTTGCCGCGGCGTTAGTCCAGATCCTTTTTTTGTCAGGACAAACAGATGGTCAGACGTCAATAGACGAAAGCACTTCACCTTGGAAGCCGGTCTCCGAATCTGCTATCGCGAACCGCGGCCGGCGTTTGTTGTTGCCGGAGAAGTATGTGGTTGCCGGACTTGACCGGAATGCTCTGAAAAAGATCTTCGACGCAGCACCTCTCGAATTTTCAGAACAAGCCCGATCCGAGCAAGTGATTTTCTGGGTTCCGCGTCCCGATGGCACATTTATCCGATTTCGGATAGAAGAATCGCCGATCCTCTCGCCGGAGATCGCGGCCAAACATCCGCAGTGGAAGACATTTCAGGGCTATGCTGTCGACCTTCCCGGAGTTACCGCCCGATTCGATTGGACCGCCGATGGCTTTCACGGCTATGTTCTGGCAGCTGAAGGCACATTTTCGATCGATCCTTATCAAACGAACGACACTGAGAATTATATTGTCTTCTACAAAGGCCGGTTTGGAGCCCGTCAAGGCGTTTTCCACTGCAAACTCGATGAACTGCTCAGTGAAGAACGAGAAATGTTCAAGGCCCGCACGCCCGAACAGATCGACTTTTCGGATTTCGTACACGGTTCACAGATCCGCACTTATCGCCTAGCGGTAGCAACGACCGTCGAATATACCAACTTTTTTCGCCAAGCAGGCGATAACGACGAAGCGGCCAAAACGCGGGCGCTCAGCCGTGTTGTGACCAGCATCAATCGTATCGACGCCGTTTATCGAAAAGAGTTGGCGGTCAGCTTCGTTCTGGTCTCCGGAACAAATCTGATCTATGCCGTCGACCCTGAGATTCCTGCAAACTACAACAATAACGGATCATCCTCTGATCTGAACGCAAATCAGATCAACGTCGACTCGGTGATCGGCAGTACGAATTACGATGTCGCCCACCTTTTTGAGACCGGCGACGGCGGCATTGCATCGCTTGCGTCGGTCTGCGGTTCGTCAAAGGCCCGCGGGCTGTCGGGGTTGCCGGAACCTCTCGGCGATCCGTTTGACGTAGATTACGTCGCGCACGAACTTGGGCACCAATTCGCCGCAAATCATACCTTCAATGCGACGAGCGATTGCGGTTCTTCGCCGGCCGCGGCGCGCAAAGAACCCGGAAGTGCCGTCACGATCATGGGTTACGCGGGCATTTGTTCGAGCACGGCGAATATTCAACGAAACTCGATCGATACGTTTCATATCCACAACCTGACCGAATCCATCAATTTCATTACCACCGGCAACGGTTCGACTTGCGGCACGCTGAACGGTACAAACGCACCGCCGGTGATAGCATCGCTCCAGAATTACACCATCCCGTTCAATACACCGTTCGCACTCACAGCGTCGGCGACCGACGCTGACGGCGATCCGCTGACCTACTCGTGGGAACAGAACGACGCGGCGGCATCGACATCCAACTATCCCTCGACGACCGACGACGACGATTTGAGCCTCGTGTTTCGCCCCGGATTCCGGTCCTATCTACCGACGACCGATGGTACGCGGACGTTCCCGAGCCTGACCTATGTCCTTAATGATTCGAACGAACCGCCCGTGACCTATTCCGGCCTATCGGCGACCGGATCGATTTGCGAGACGACCTGCATCACCGGCGAAGATCTGCCGTCGGCGGCGCGAACGATGAATTTCAGGGTGTCGGTCCGCGACGGACGCGGCGGCATCAGCGATGCCGGAACAGCGGTCACTGTTGTAAACACGACAACGCCTTTCAGAGTGACGTCGCAGAACACGAACCCTGCCGTTTGGGCCGCCAACTCGCTCCAGACCGTTACGTGGGACGTCAGCGGGACAACGGCGAACGGCATCGATACGGCAAATGTAAAGATCTCGTTCTCGGTCGACGGCGGCCAGACATTTCCATTCGTCGCTGCGGCATCGACGCCAAATGACGGCTCTCAATCGGTGGTCGTGCCGAAGGTGGCGACCGACCAGGCGCGGATCAAGATCGAGGGCGTCGGGAATATCTTCTTCGATGTCAACGATGTCGGCTTTCAGATCGCCGACAGCGTGGGTGGCCGTGCACCCTTTGATTTTGACGGCGACGGCAAGACTGACGTTTCGATCTTCAGGCCGTCGGTCGGGGAATGGTGGTATCGGAGAAGTCTCGATGGCCAGGTCCCGGCATTGCAGTTCGGCTCCGGGACGGATGTCGTTACGGCCGTCGATTTCACCGGCGACGGCAAGACCGATATAGCTTTCTTTCGTCCTGCTACCGGAGAATGGTTCGTGCTGCGGAGCGAGGACGGATCGTTCTACTCGTTCCCGTTCGGCGCCGCAGGCGATATTCCCGTGCCCGCCGATTTCGACGCCGACGGCGAGGCCGACCCGGCCGTTTTCAGGCCGTCATCGAATCTTTGGATCATCCTCCGTTCTTCTGATCAAGGCGTCACGTTCACCCAGTTCGGCATCGCCGGCGACCAGCCAACTGCCGCGGATTACGATGGCGACGGCAAAGCCGACGTCGGCGTATTTCGTCCGAACGGAGCTACCGGAGCCGAATGGTGGATCGCGCGGAGCACCGCGGGCGTTGTTGCGTTTCAGTTCGGTCAGCCAACCGATCGCACAGTTCCCGCAGATTATACGGGTGACGGCAAGGCCGATGTTGCGACCTGGCGGCAGGCGACCGGTGAGTGGTACATACTCCGATCGGAGGATTCATCGTTCTTCTCCTTCCCGTTTGGGACGGGCACTGACGTCCCATCGCCCGGCGATTACGACGGCGACGGAAAGAACGACGCCGGAGTTTTTCGTCCTTCGAACTCGACGTGGTACCTGCTCGGCTCAACGTCGGGAACGCAGATAATACCGTTCGGGACAGCAGGCGATATTCCGCTCCCGAGTGCATTTGTGAGATAAAAACGTCCTGAGGGAAGAAATGGCTTAGGCCTCGAATGGGATCTCGGCGTTTTGGAGGACGCCAAGTTCGTTGCGGGCAACGCGCTCGAGAAGCTTGAGGTCATCGAACATTTTGACCAGTCCGTTAACTGTGGCGTAGCGCGGTTCGTCCGAGACCGTTACGGCAAGATTGATGAACGACCTGAGATATTGATCGATACCATCGAGTAATGCTCCGCCGCCGGTCAAGATCACGCCGCGATCATAAATATCCGCAGCGACCTCGGGCCTCAATTCGGTCAGCGTGTCTTTGATCGTCTGGGCGATCCGACGAACCACCGCTTCAACGACCGGATAGATCTCGCCGCTGGTCAATTCGACCGCTGCAGGGCTGCCGGTCTGGACGTCGCGTCCCCGAACTTCGATCGTTTTTGAGATATCGTCGGGCAAGAAAGCGGACGCGAATGAGGTCTTCAAGAATTCCGTGGTCTCTTCGCCGACCTGCAGCCCGCGATGACGGCGAAGGTGCGTGGCGATCACTTCGTTGATCTCCGCACTGCCGTAACGCTCTGAGGTCGAATGCACGATCGCCCCTTTTGCGACGATCGCAATGTTCGTCGTCCCGGCCCCAAAATCGACTATCGCCGAGGCTCGCTTATCGGTCGGAAGAACACCTGCGCCGAACGCAGCCGCAAGCCCTTCTTCCATCATGAATACTTTCCCGATTCCGGCATCTTCGGCAGCGTTCAAAAGCGCCCGCTGCTCGACATGCGTCACGTCCGAGACCATGCTCATCACGGCCTGCAGCGAGATGTTCGATCCGCCGGTCTTTGCCTTTTTGACAAAGTGAGCCAGCATTTTCTTGGTCCGCTCAAAATCAGCGACCACACCACCGATCAATGGCGCCTTAACGACAACGTCGCGGCCCTCGCGTCCGGACATATCGGCGGCCTCCTGGCCGAAAGCTACGATCTCTTCGGTGATCTCGTTGATGGCGACAAGCGATGGTTCGTCCAAAACGACCCCTCGGCCCTTGACCGCAATGATCGTACTTGCGGTACCTAGGTCGATCGCCATCGAATCTGTCACCAGCTTTTTGAGCGATGAGATCTTGAGCATAAAAGCAGTGGGTAGGTAATTATATGACGATTCGGAGGGCCCTGCCAAGAAAAATCTAACCAGCAGGAACTGCTGCTCTTAGCCCCACCTTATCTCGAGAACCGCGACGGGCTGTACGCGATTCTTGACCGTAAGCGGCTCGAGGACGTTGACCGGAACGCGGTTTCCGCTTGCTTCGGCTGTCGCATCGGTCATCAGGATCTGTCCGCCTGAGGCGTTCGATTCGAGACGCGCCGCAAGATTGACGGTGTCGCCGATCGCCGTGTATTCAGAACGCTTGTCCGAGCCGATGTATCCGATCGTGGCTTCGCCGGTATGAAGTCCGATGCCGATCGATATATGGCTGTATCCTTCGGCGCGAAGTTCTTCATTAAGCTTGACCATACGCTTTTGCATGGTGACCGCAGCTTTGACGGCGTTCAAGGCGTCTTCCTCGGACGCGGTAGGTGCACCAAAGAGAGCCATCAATCCATCGCCGATATATTTGTCGAGCGTCCCGCCGTGTTCGAAGATTATCTCTGACATCGCCGAAAAGTATTTGTTCAGCAGCCCGACGACCTTTTCGGGATTGGCGTTCTCGGAAAGCGCTGTGAATCCCCGGATATCTGCAAACAGGACCGTGATCTTTTGATTCACGCCGCCGAGCCGGAATGACGCCGGATTTTCGAGCAGTTGTTTGACGACGTACTCAGGCATGAAACGGCTGTAATTTGCCCGGGCGACCTCTTCGCGTGCGAGCTTTTTGTGAGCTTTTATCGTTTCGACCGTGACGGCGGTCTGAGCCGCGACGGCGCTGATCAATTCCAGATGGTCGGGCGTAAAGGCCGCGAATGGATCGAGACGATCAGCGTAAAGAACGCCATGAACGTTCGACTCTGTGATCAACGGTGCACAGATCGTTGACCGAACGCCCTGAGAAAAGATCGACTCCGCACCCTGAAACTGCGCGTCGGTCTTGGCGTCCTGCGAAAGAAGCGCCACCTTCTCGCGCATTACCTTTTGCGTGATCGTCCGGCTGATGGTCAGCTTTTCGGTCATTTGCCCGATGTTCTCGTTTCGCGTCCGAACGCCGACGGGGTTAAGGCTGTAATCGAGGATCCGTCCATCGAGTGTTTCATCGGCTATGAGCGCTACCACGCGGTCGGCAGGCGTTCCGCGAAATATTAGATCGGTCGCCTTCTCAAAGATCTCCTTCAGATCAAAGATCGTTCCGAGTGATTTGCTCATCTCGTAAAGCAGTTCGAGTATTTTCGCTTTTCGACGAAGATCCTTGATCTCTTCGGGCGTAGCGATTCCCGACTCCATCGAGAGATGCGTCTGTCTGCCGATTATCTCGTTTGCCGAGATCTGGAGTTGTGTATGCCCAAGAGGCTTGTCGTCGTAATCAACCGATCCCGAAAGGTTCGCGACCGTCGGCGAGGTGCTGACAGATGTCGCGGCCACAACAGGTCGGTATGGGACCGGATCGGCAAGCGTCGGTTCGGCGAGTTCTTCGGCGTACTCCAGCTTGCTCTCGCCTATCACGATCGAATCACCCGGTTCGAGCGATTTCTCGAGCAAAGGTGCTCCATTAATGAAAACGCGATTGACGCTGCGTATCAATTCGCCGTTCTCGATATATCCGTCGATGACCTTAAACCTGTCGCCGATCGACGCGACCTGGGCGTGCTTTCGCGACACGCGGCGGTCGTTCAGGACGATATCGTTATCCTTGGCCCGGCCGATCGTAATGGTCGCACCGGGTTTCAGGTGATATTCGGACACGTTGCCGTTCGGTTCGATGATCTTGAGGATTGCGTTCACGGTATGGGTAATTGTAAAGGGTAATCAGCAAATGGTAAATTGGGGACGCTCGTGATCGGCCTTATTCCGGCATCATCGACCCGCATGATCTATCTCGATAATAACGCAACAACAAGGATCGCCGACGAAGCGGCCGAGGCGATGCTGCCTTATCTGTCCGATCATTTCGGAAATCCTTCTTCGGCGCACGCCGCCGGCCGGACAGCGTTGAATGCGATAAACGATGCCCGAAAGAGCGTTGCGCGGTTGGTCGGAGCATCGAGCGCCGATGAGATCGTTTTCACCTCCGGCGGTACCGAAAGCGACAACTGGGCGATCATCGGGGCTTTGCAGGCAGATCCGTCCCGCTCGCATATCGTTACCACCCAGGTCGAACACGAAGCAGTTCGCAGTCTATGCCTTTTGCTCGAAGGGTCAGGCAACCTTGTGACGTGGCTTGAGGTCAGCGAGACCGGAGAGCTGGATCTCGCTCAACTCGAAGCGTCGCTCACGGACAAAACGGCCGTGGTCTCGGTCATGATGGCAAACAACGAGACCGGCGTGCTCTTTCCGATCGCTGAGATCGGATCGATCGTAAAACAAAGGTCCAACGCATTGTTTCACGTCGATGCTGTAAATGCGGCCGGCAAGGTCGCGATCCGGGCTGCCGACTGGAACGTCGATCTGCTTTCGATCTCGGCTCATAAATTTCACGGGCCAAAAGGGATCGGAGCGCTCTATGTCCGCGAGGGTATCGATCTGCATTCGATGCTCATCGGCGGAGGTCAGGAATCGAATCGCCGGGCAGGCACGGAAGCGGTCCACCAGATCGTCGGAATGGGTGTCGCTGCCGATCTGGCATTCGACCTTTCGGCAATGACGAATGTCTGCTTTTTGCGCGACCGTCTCGAAGATCAGCTTTTGAAAATGTCTTCGATCGCAAGCGTCAACGGAACACGAGATAAGACCCTGCGTTTGCCCAATACGACAAACATTTCGTTCGAAAACCTCAATGGCGAGATGATCCTTGCCTTCTTAGACGATGCCGGGATCTGCGTATCGACGGGCTCTGCGTGTAATTCGCGGTCACATACCGCTTCACCTGTGCTCCAGGCGATGGACGTTCCCTATTCAAAAGCGATGGGATCGATCAGATTTTCTCTTTCACGGTACACGACGGCAGACGAGATCGACGCGGCCCTAAATGTCATGCCTTCGATCTTGAACCGGCTCGCTGCAATGGCCGTCTGATCAGGCAGCTTTCTCAATACCATAACGCGTCAGCTTCAAATACAGTCCGCGGCGGGTTAACCCGAGTTCGTTTGCAACGCGCGAGATGTTCCAGCGATGTCGGGCGAGAGCAGCCTTGATCATCTGCATTTCCAGTTCGGAAACTGCATCCTCAAGCGTCCCGCCCTGTGAAAGATTTGCGAAAGGTGTGATCGGGCTGTCGAAAGAGGCGATCAGTTTGCCGCCTTCGTCGCCGAAAGGGGTCAGCGGGCGAGCGGCGTGTTTGAGTTCGGGTGAAAGGTGGTCGGGAGTGATTATTTCGCCATCGACCGCGCGGGCGACGATCCGTTGGATCTCATTGCACAGCTGTCGCACATTACCCTCCCAGTTGCAGACCATCAGCAGATCGACGGTCTGCGGCGTAAAGGTTATGTCGTGTTTACCGAATCTCGAGGAATAGTGATTTACGTAATAGTTTACTATCGGCGGTATCTCCGACCGTCGTTCCCTCAATGGCGGCACGCGAAGTCGGATGACGTTCAATCGGTAAAAAAGGTCCTCACGAAATGTGCCCTCAGCCACCTTGTCCTCGAGCGGCATGTTAGTGGCCGCGATCACCCTTACGTCGACCTTTATCGGCTTCTTTTCGCCGATCGGCTGGACCTCGCCCTCCTGCAAAAATCGAAGAAGTTTCGGCTGAACATCAAGCGGCAGATCGCCGACCTCGTCAAGGAACAGCGTCCCGCCATCGGCAGCACGGATCATCCCGGGTGAATCAGAGACGGCACCTGTAAATGAGCCTTTTCGGTATCCGAACAGGTGACCTTCGGCAAGCTCTTTTGGCACCGCGGTGCAGTTGAACGGGATGAACGTTCGGTCCTTTCGGTTCGACAGCGTATGTATCGCCCGCGAAACGAGCTCTTTACCCGTTCCCGATTCACCGGTGACCAACACGGTCACGTCGGACGAGCGGATCTTATAGACCTCTTCGACAAGGGCGGTCATGGCCGGCGACGAATGGATGAACCCCGGCATCAGGCTGCTTGAGGTGTGCTGGCTTAATTCTTGTTCGACCGGAGCCGACCTGTCTTTCTCGCGAAGAGCGATGACATCCATCCCCAGTTCGACCACCCGAAGCAAAGGCAACAGGGGCGTACCATCATTCAAAACAGCCCCCGATTGAGGATGAACGAAAAGGATCGCTCTATTCGCACTCGTTGACCTCATCGGGAAAACAGACAGGTTACGGGTCCGAAGAAATGTCTTTTCGTCACCCTTACGCTGAGCTTCTTCATACTTGCGGACCAGGTCGGTACTCTCACTGGGTGAATAACCGTGGGTGATGAAAGCATTCAGCTGTTTCTTTTCATTCAGTTCGGCGATGACGACGCGCTTTGCCTGACTTTCCTGTTGAAGAACGGCGATCAGTTCGCGAAACAGCAATTCTCTCGACGCCGTCGCTTCCGCGAGTCTGACCATCAGCAATTGCGAAACGACCGAATTAACGCGTCGGTTCTCGACCCTCGGTGCTTCGGTCGAAGATGCCTTGGGCAAATTTGCAAGCGCCTCGGCGGCGTCTTTCTTGAGATCTTCGACCCCGAGCCGCTTGAAAATGTCGAGAGCCGCATTCAAGTGCTTTGCGGCACGGACGCTTTGCCTGTGCGGCAAATGCTGGCCCAACAGCAGATGAACAAGGGCCGTGTGGTATACGTCCTCGGCCGCCTCGAATATCGTTAGGGCACGGTTGAAATGATGGACGCCAAGTTCATTGTCGCCCGCCTCGATCGATAGGAGCCCGCGGATTCGCTGGATATTCCCCAAAACAAAAAAATCGGTGCTCGGGTCGTTGTCCTCGACGACAAGCAGCGAATTTTCACATTCTGCAAGGCTTCCCTGTTTAAGGCTGCTCTCGGCCACGACGAGACCTGCCATATTTGCGTAGTGGCCGGCACCGATCTGACGTCCCAGTTCGATCGTCGCACGGGCTTTTTCAGATGCCTTCGCGTACTTGCCCTCTGCTAATAGGCATCGCGACAGATTGCGCATTGCCTGAACTTCATACCATTCGCGTTTGCGCTCCCGTGCCTGTTTGACCGCCTCTTCGAGGAGCTTTTGTGCAGCCGGCAGGTCACCTCTGAGGATCTTGAGTTCGCCGAGGCTGTCGAGAATGCCGGCAACATGAGCGTGATTCGTTTGCTTCGCAAGATCCAAGGCGCGGGTGATTATCTCTTCGGCCTTGGTCCATTCACCGATGTGCAAGAGGTGGATGCCAAGATTATTGTATGCAGTGATCGAATTCAAAACATGTTCGGTCTGTTCGAAAAATTCGATCGATTTTTCGAGACATGCGATGCCGTCCTGCGGGCGGCGAAGGAACCAATATGCTCCCGACATATCGGTATAGAGCTTGCCGAGCATGAACGGCGCCGATCGCTCGCCGATGATCTGTATCCCGAGGTCGAAATACTCCAGGGCCTTTTCGCTGCTTCCTTCCTGATGATGGCTGATCGCGATCTCGCGATATGCTTCGGCCATACCGAGCCAATCACCATTTGCCCGAAGGTCGGTCAGCGAACGCTCGGCGTGATCGCGGCAGATCGGATATTCATTGAGTTTGCGGTATACGCGCGCCAAGCCGATCTCGATGCTTCCGAACAGGTGACTGAGATCGTTCGCTTTTGCCTTTTCGAGATTCGACTTAAGAAGCGTGACGGCCTTTGGATGGTCGCCGAGATTGTTGTACGAGATCGCCAATTGTGTCGTCACGCGCACCTGCGTCTCGGCCCGAAGCCTGCCAAGCATCTCGTCGTCCTCGTACGGCTTGATAACCTCGAGCGATTCTTTGTAGCGGCCGACGGTCTCGAGTGTAAAGGCGAGAAGTCGTTTCAGATTGGCGAGATCATCATCATGATGATTTCCTTTCTCGATCGCTTCGGTAACAAGACGTTCGGCCTCGCTTGATCTGCCTTCGCGCAGCTTTTGTCCGATACCCGTAAAGATCGTGTTCAACATCTCGGCCGACAGGGATCCTCGCCGCTGGGTGTAGAGATCGCGCACACCCGCACCGCCATCGGATCGTGACGAGGCGGAGCGGCCCTTTGACGCGGAGATATTTTCCTTCATTCGAACGTCTCGAAAAGATACGTGTAAGAGGTCAAGTTCCGGATTAGAACCTGACCGCATGAGATCAAATTGAATACTTAGTAAACAGCGCAGAAAAAACTTAACAGAAAAAAGGTCTTGCGTCCATAAGTTTCTGATCGACGGCGATCATTCGCACGATCGACCGCCTCACACCGCGGCCTATATTGCTTCTCCGAAAGCCTGCTGGCTATTGTCGCTGTGATAATCTAAGACCATTGTCGAAGTAGTTTATGCCCAAAATCTCTGATAACGACAGTTCGGTTTTGACCGAACAAAAGACGCGGCTCGAGAAGCCTAAGTTGTTCAAGGTGATCTTGCACAACGACGACTTCACTACGATGGAATTCGTTGTTTTCATACTCGAATACGTCTTCAAACGGTCCGCGGCCGAATCGGTCGTGATCATGCTCAAGGTCCATAATGAGGGCCGCGGGATCGCTGGGGTATATCCGTACGACGTGGCTTATATGAAGTCGCAAAAGGCGATGAACCTTGCAAAAGCGAGGGAATATCCGCTGCTTGTGACGGTTGAGGAAGAATAATGCAATTCGCGTACAAATGAGATTTTTCGCCGATAAGTGCTAATATTTAAGCTTTCGATCGACTATCGGCTGCCGACATTGAAACATGCCGAAGCTTGTTTTTTATGACCGAACCATTGGATCTGAAGAAAACCGTCAACCTACCTAAGACCGATTTTTCGCAAAAGGCGAATCTCGGCCAGGCCGAACCTGCTCGCCTTAAGAAGTGGAAAGAGATCGGGCTTTACAAAAAGATCGAAGAAGCCCGAAAAGGCCGCGAGAAAATCATCCTCCACGACGGCCCGCCTTACGCTAATGCTGATATTCATATCGGTACGGCCTTGAATAAGATCCTGAAGGATTTTGTCGTCAAAACGCGTTCGATGATGGGTTATGACGCCCCGTACGTGCCAGGATACGATTGCCACGGGCTGCCGATAGAAACGCTTGTTGAGAAAAAACTCGCCGAAAAAGGGAAGAACAAGGCTGATATTCCGGTTTCGAGCTTTCGCCGCATCTGCCGTGAACACGCCTCGACGGCAATGAACAATCAGACCCGCGATTTTCAGCGGCTCGGCATACTCGGCGAGTGGGAGAATCCGTATCTAACGATGTCGCCGGAATATGAATCCTCTACTGCGCGCCTGTTCGGGAAGTTCCTTGAGCGAGGTTACGTATATAAAGGGCTGCGGCCGGTCTATTGGTGCATCCACGACCAAACGGCTTTAGCTGAAGCAGAGGTCGAGTACAGAGAGCACACGTCGCCGTCGGTCTATGTGAAATTCCCCCTGAGGTCCGATCCGGCTGACATCGACGCGGCTCTTGCCGGGAAAAACGCATTTCTTGTGATCTGGACCACTACGCCATGGACGCTGCCTGCAAACCTTGGCATCGCCGTTCATCCGGATTTCGATTATTCCGCGATCGAGGTTGGCAGCGAGGTCTACATCGTTGCGTCAGAGCTCAAAGGTGCATTTGTCGAGACCTGTGAATTTGAGGCCTCGGCCGAGATCGCCCGATTCAAAGGCTCAAAGCTCGACCGGCTCGAAGCTCGTCATGCCTGGCTTGAACGCACATCGTTGATAATGAACGGCGAGCACGTCACGCTGGGCGAAGCCGATGCCGAGACCGAGCTTGACGTTAGATTTGAAAGCAAGAGCTCGGCAAAATCCGGCACCGGCCTTGTTCATACTGCACCGGGCCACGGCGCGGACGATTTTCACATCGGCAAAAAGTACGGCCTCGATATTTATAATCCGGTCGATGCGGCGGGCCGCTTTATTGCCGAGGTCGAGCATTTTGGTGGAATGAACATCTTCGAGGCTAACCCGAAGATCGTCGAGTTTCTCCGCGAGAACGGGATGCTGCTGCATTCCGAGAAATACCAGCACCGATATCCGCACTGCTGGCGCTGCAAGAACCCAGTCGTTTTCCGGGCAACACCGCAATGGTTCATCTCGATGGACGAGATCCAGGGCGACTCGGACGCGAAACCGCTTCGCCAGGCGGCTCTCGACGAGATCGGAAACGTCAAATGGCATCCGTCATGGGGCGAAGGCCGCATGTCCAATATGTTCAAGGGACGGCCTGACTGGTGCGTCTCGCGGCAGCGTTCGTGGGGCGTACCGATCCCGGTTTTCTACTGCAAAGGCTGCGACGAAACGATCGCCGACCCCAAGATCATCGACCACGTCGCTGACATCTTCGCCCAGGAGACCGCTGACGCATGGTATTCGCGGCCCGAGAACGAACTGCTGCCCGACGGCTTCAAATGTCCAAAGTGCGGCGATTCCGACTTTCGAAAAGAAACCGATATTCTCGACGTCTGGTTCGATTCGGGCTCAAGCTGTGTCGCTGTGCTCGAAACCCGCGGCGATACGCTCCGGTTTCCGGCCGATGTCTATCTCGAAGGCGGCGATCAATACCGGGGCTGGTTCAATTCGAGTTTGAGCTGCGGCATCGCCGCCCACGACCGCGCGCCTTACAAACAGATCGTCACCCACGGTTGGGTCGTCGACGGCGAGGGCAAAAAGCAATCCAAATCGCTCGGCAACGTGACCGCTCCGCAGGAAATTATCGATCGGTCAGGTGCCGAGATCCTGCGTCTTTGGGCAGCGGCCGTTGACTATACCGAGGACGTTCGCTGCTCGGATGAGATCCTATCAAGGGTCGTCGACGCCTATCGCAAGTTCCGAAACACGCTTCGATACGCGCTTGGCAACCTTGACGGCTTCGACCCCGCAAAGGATTCTGTTGCAGAAGACGATTTGCTTGAGATCGACCGCTGGGCGCTCGCGAATCTCGATGAGGTGACCGCAAAGGCAATTGCGGGTTACGAAGCATACGATTTTCAGTCGGCATACGGAGCGATCTACAATTTTTGTACGGTCACGCTCTCGGCTCGCTATTTCGACATCATCAAAGATCGGCTCTACATCCTCGCGCCTCGTTCGATCGAACGGCGTTCGGCCCAGACGGCACTCTACCGCATAGCTGCGGACCTTAGCCGTTTGCTTGCACCAATACTCGCCTTTACGGCAGATGAGGCGTGGGAAAATCTTCCGGGCCAGACCGTTGCTTCCATCCATATCGCGGAATTTCCAAAGGTGGCCGGCGAAGCAGACAGCGTCTTGACCAGCAACTGGGAACGGCTCTTTGCCATCCGCGACGAAGTACTGAAGGCCCTTGAAGAAGCTCGAAACGACAAGAGCATTGGTTCGTCGCTCGATGCCAAGGTTGTATTGACGACGGACGCCGAAACCACCCGATTTCTTCTCGATTATTTTACCGACCTTCGATATATCTTCATCGTCTCGCAGGTCGAGGTGCATGAAAGCGATCTATTTGCGGTCCGGATCGAAAAGGCCGACGGGCATAAATGCGAACGCTGCTGGAATTATTCGATAAGGGTCGGCGAATTTGAGAAATATCCGACGGTTTGCGAGCGTTGCATCGAAGCACTTACTGAATTGGAAAAGGCGGCAGCCGCCTAGCAGGAGAAAACAGATGGAAAAGACGATCGGTATTGCGCTGTTTTTGATCTTGTTCAGCTTTTCGGTGTTTGGCCAAGCGGTCTATACGCCCGAGCGCGGTTCGGCAGAAAGAAAGGCGATCCTTGACGCGCTTCGGCTGCCTGTCGAACGCGATCTGAAACAAAAGGTCATTTTTGTTACCGATAATTTCAGAGTGCAGGGTTCGTGGGCCTTCGTCAGCGGGACGCCGCAGAACTCGAACGGCGGATCGCCCGACTATAGCGGCACGAAATATGCGGAGGCCGTCGATTCAGGTGCGTTCGACAACAACTTTTTTGCATTGCTCCGAAAAACGTCGGGTAGATGGAGAGTGACCACTGTCGCGATCGGCTGCACCGACGTCTGTTTTGCGGACTGGTGGCGTCGTTATAAGGCGCCTAAGGCAATTTTCCCTTACACTGAATAGCGTTTTGTGAAACTGCGGCAAACCCGGCATCGTTATTTCCGGTGTCAGACATTCACATACCGGGAGATGATATAAATATGCGAAATATGGTCCTTTTGATGGTGTTGCTTTTTTCAGGATATGCCGGCAGCGCGATCGCGCAGAGCACCGAGATCGATGCGGTCCGGATCCCATTGGAAAATTACCTTAAGGGACATGCGACCGGCGAGGGCGAGTTTTTCAGAAAGGCCTTTCATACCGAGGGCAATATGGTGTGGATCCGCGATGGTAAATTCACGACCCGTTCGTTTGCCGAGTATATTGCCGGCGCTTCGGGAAAGCCGCCGTCGGATGAGGCCAAACGCAAACGGTCGATCGAGGGTATCGACATCGCGGGCAATGCCGCATCGGCGAAGATAATCCTCGATTATCCGAGCGTTCGTTTCGTGGATTTTATGACCCTGCTCAAGATCGACGGCGAATGGAAGATAGTCAGCAAGGTCTTCTACGCAGAACCAAAGAAAACTCAGTGACGAAAAAAGACATACTTTGGAAACTTGGATACCTCGCCATCACCGGCGGGGTCTTTATGGTCGATCAGACCACGAAGGCATGGGCGGTAAGGCGCTTGCGTTTCGGTGATGATATCCCGGTCATTTCGGGGCTTTTGAATTTTGCGTATGCCCAGAATACCGGCGTCGCATTCTCGATGCTCGACGATCATGGCGACGCCGGAAGGTGGGGATTGTCGTTGGTCGCACTGTTGGCGGGTGTGCTGGTGCTCTATTTCTTTTGGAAAACACCGCGGTCGGATGACCGTATACTTGGGTCGCTGGCTCTGCTGCTTGCCGGTATCGCCGGCAATGTCACGGATCGCCTCCGTCTCGGATTCGTCGTTGATTTTATTGATGTTCAGTTCGGTTCATGGCATTACCCAACCTTCAACGTCGCCGATATGGCGATCGTTACCGGTGCGGGATTGTTGATCATTGATATGTTCCTTTCAAAGAAAAACCTGACCCAGAAGGCCGAAGAGTAAGGGTTTTGCATAAGGCGGGCTTGCTTAAACGTGATCCCGAAGATCTGCATGGTTCTCAGATATGTACCCTGAATTATTCCGCATCGGTGATTTCCCTGTTACGAGCTACGGCATTTGGCTGGCGGCCGGAATGTTGATCGCGCTTTTCGCGGCGTCGCGCCTTGCAGCAAGAGACGGGCTGCCGCGCGAGCGGATATACGACCTTGGTTTGTGGACGCTGATCGGCGGACTTCTTGGCTCAAAGATATTGATGTTCTTCGTCGAAGACAACGTCAATATATTCTCACTCGACTTTTTACGCTCGGGCGGGGTCTATTACGGCGGGCTGATCGGCGGATTCCTGACCGTTGTTTTCCTTATTCGCTTTTACAAGCTGCCCTTCTGGAAGGTCTCTGACGCCCTCGCTGCGGGTCTGGCGCTTGGCCAGGCATTCGGCCGCCAGGGCTGCTTTGCTGCCGGCTGCTGCTGGGGAAAACCGACGACCAATTGGTGGGGAGTCCACTTCAGCGAAAAAGGAAATGAATACACCGGCGTCCCGATCGCCAATAATGTTCATCTGCATCCGACGCAATTGATCGAGAGTTTTACGATGCTTGCCGTCTTTGGTCTTCTCGTATGGCTCCACCGAAACAAGAAGTTTGACGGACAGGTTCTGATAGCCTACGGCATCATCTATTCGATCTTTCGTTTCCTGATCGAGTTCATCCGCGACGATCCGCGCGGAGACCTCTTCGGCCTGACAACGATGACCGGCCTTTCGACGTCGCAGCTGGTCAGCCTTGTCGTCGCGGCCTTTGCTATCGCCTTCATGATAATGCGGCTGCGGTCAAACGATCTAAAGGAACCAATTGAGCACACCTAAAGCCCCGTCAGCGGGCGATATATCAACGCTGAACCTCAAGATCGACAGCGACACTGCCGGGCAGCGTCTCGATTCGTTTCTGGCCGAAAAGATCGACGGGTGGTCGCGGTCGCGTCTGCAAAAACTGATCGACGACGGTGACGTCCTGGTCAACGACAAGGCGGTAAGGTCTTCTTATAAACTCCGCGAAAATGACGAGATCGATGTCGATCTGGTCGAGGCACCCGTTGCGATCTTCGAACCCGAGGATATCCCCCTCGAGATCGTCTTCGAGGACGAATACCTCGCGGTCATCAACAAACCGGCCGGCATGGTCGTTCACCCCGGAGCCGGAAACAGCCGCGGCACCTTGGCGAATGCGATCGCATGGCACTTCGGGCAGCGTTTCAGCAGCCCGCAAGCAACGAACAAGTTGTCCGATCCAACCAATCCGTCAGATGGCAGCGAGCGTGTAGGGATCGTTCACCGTCTCGATAAAGAGACATCCGGGCTGATTGTCGTCGCTAAGAATGAGAAGACACACGAGGCGCTCTCAAACCAATTTCGCGACCGAAAGGTCACGAAGCGATACGTGACTCTGGTTCACGGCAGCCCGCGTGAGAACTCGGGTACGATCGACAGGCCGCTCGCCAGAGACCGCTGGCACCGGACGAAAATGACCGTAGCGGCGAATGGCCGCAACGCGCTGACGATCTGGAAGGTCAGGCAGCGGTTCGAGAAATTCACGCTTCTTGAGGTCGAGATCAAGACCGGCCGGACGCATCAGATCCGCGTCCATCTCGCCTCGATAAACCATCCGGTCGTCGGCGACAGCACGTATAACGAAGGCCGCGACAACACCGTCGCCGATATCGAAATAAAAAATGCGATCCGCATCCTCGGCCGATTCTTCCTTCACGCCGAGAAACTGTCATTCTTTCATCCGGAATCCGGCGAAGAGCTTTCGTTCGAATTGCCGATGCCTTCGGAATTGAGCGAATTCCTGAAAGTGATCAAATAGAAGACGCGGCGATGAGGTCCAGCTCATGCCGCATCTGATATTTGCCGTCGAACTAACGCCGGCATCTTTGCTCGCCTGTTTGTAGACAATTGAAATATTCAAGCTGCTTCGCTTCGCCTTTCAGCGGTCGGCCGTTAGCTTGCTTCACGTTTAGAATAAACGCGTCAGGCGAAATGGTTCCTCCGGACGGTTCGTCTATGATCCGGGCGACCACGTAGGGTGCGAGAGTTGGGTCATCGGTCCCGCGGACCGTTTGTCTTACGATGCCTAGCCTTGTCAGCATTGATACCTCTCGAGCCGTTTTGATGATCGGTGTGCCATCGAGCGAAATGCCGTTTCGCAGCGCCAATTCCTCAAGCAGCTTTTTCGAACTTTCGGTCTCAGCCTCAGCGGTATATGTGACAAGGATCGCGAGCCCCAGGCCGATGGGGTTCTTTTCGGTGTAATCCGCGTCGGTCTCGACCAGGGCTGCTTGCCGGTCCGAATTCAGATTCAAAGCGCTCGGGAACATATAGATCGGATAGCTTTTAGCGGTCGTCAACGCACGTTCGCCCATTGGATCATTAGAAAATGCATCTCGAAAAAGCTCTCCCCGCGGAACGAGGAATAACAATTCACCGACTGCACCGTAGGCGGGCTTTACCGCCAGGATCCGTACGCTGCGGAAATTTGCATCGTATATGTCTTCAACGACCGACCAGCCGTCGCTTCCGCTCCTTCGATCCGTCATCGCACTCGAGATGATACCGTTGATCGCGTAATAGTCATCGCTGTAGTCGAACGGACGCCTTTCGGCAGTAAAGATGCCGGTATCGGGCTTTGACGAATGAGTGCGCTGTGCATGTACCGTTACGATCAGTATACCGATCGCAATGAGGAGGAATGCTACCGGCCTTGTTTGCTGTAATTTTTTCATGAGTATAAACCTTCCTTTTGTTGATCTGAACGCCCTCCCCTGAATGAACAGTGCGTCAGATCAATCAAAAAGACAGGTAAGCCGGAATCATGGTTTCAGGCTTTGCGCTTAGTTAACGTCGGGTTTGGCTTTATACTGTGAAGCGAAAACATTTTTCTCTGATCAACGGGCCGCTCCGTTTTCTACAGCTGATCGCATTTTCTGCTTCGATCTATATGAAAGGACTTCTCATTTTTTTGGTGACAATTCTCGCTTTCGCAGCCTCGGTTCCTGCAGCCGATGGCGACATCAACGTGATCCCGAGGCCTTTATCACTGGAATACGGCACCGGCTACCTTACGTTTTCGCGTTCCACGGTGATCGTCGCGACCGACAAGCAGGGTCGCGAGATGGCCGGTTTGCTGAACGACTTTCTCGACAAGAATTATGGCTTCAAGCTGAAGGTCATTAGCAGGCGGCCCGAGCGTAACATGGTCGTCTTTGAGAGTGTGGCGAACAGCGCGCCGGAGAAGGAAGATTACGAGTTACAGATCGACCCGACGGCAGTAAGGATCTCGGGAAACAGCCGCGGAATGTTCTACGGGCTGCAGTCGTTCTTACAGATCTTGCCCGTATCTATGAAAGACAGCGTCGATCTGCCGTATGCAGCGATCGGCGACCGCCCGCGTTTCCGCTACCGCGGAATGCACCTCGATGTAGCCCGTCATTTCATGCCGGTGTCCTTCGTCAAGAAGTTCATCGATCAGATGTCTCGTTACAAGTTCAACTATTTTCACTGGCATTTGACCGAGGATCAGGGCTGGCGGATCGAGATCAAGAAATACCCGCGGCTGACAGAGATCGGGTCGAAACGGCCTGAGACGATGAAGGAGCGTAACTTTGCTCCGTACATCGGCGACGGCATTCCGCATGGCGGTTTCTATACACAGGACGAGATCAAGGAGGTTGTTGCATTTGCAAAGGCCCGGCGTATCACGGTGATACCCGAGATCGAGCTTCCGGGCCACGCCTCGGCGGCGTTGGCCGCATATCCGCAGTTCGGCTGCAAGACCGACTACCAGTACAAAGTGCAGACGACGTGGGGCATTTTCAAGGAGGTCTTTTGCCCGACCGAAGAGACGTTCAAATTCCTCGAAGACGTTCTCGACGAGACGATAAAACTTTTCCCCGATTCACCCTACATCCACATTGGCGGCGACGAGGTGTTGAAAGACCATTGGAAGGAATCGGCGTACGTGCAGGAACTCAAGAAACGCGAAAATCTGAAAGACGAACACGAGGTGCAAAGCTATTTCATCCGCCGGATCGAGAAATTCATCAATTCGAAGGGCAAGAAGATCATCGGCTGGGACGAGATACTCGAAGGCGGCCTGGCTCCTAATGCTACGGTCATGTCGTGGCGCGGGATGAAAGGCGGGATCGAGGCGGCCAAGTCAAAACACGATGTGATCATGACGCCGACCGACCATGTCTATTTCGATTACGGCCAGGGCGACCCTGCGTACGAACCGCTTAACATCGGAAGTTACGTTCCGCTTGAAAAGGTCTACTCGTTCGAACCGGTTCCACCCGACCTCACCGCTGACGAGGCAAAATACGTCATCGGCGGCCAGGCGAATCTTTGGACCGAATATATGAAGACGCCCTCGCACGTCGAATATATGGCGTTTCCGCGGATGCTTGCCCTTGCCGAAGTTCTTTGGACACCGACGAACGAAAGAAGTTTTACCGATTTCCGGCGGCGGATGTTCTCCGAGCTTCCGCGGCTCGACAAATTTCAGGTAAATTACCGCATTCCCGAACCTGACGGATTGCAGAATGTCGTGACGGATGACGATGGCACCTCGATAGTGCTGCGTCCGGCTGAAGGAACGACGGTGCATTACACCACGGACGGCAGCGAACCCGACACCACTTCGCCGGTCTATCGGATCCCCATTACGATGTGGGTCAAGAAGGGTGAGACCGCAACTCTGAAGACGATAGTCGTGAATGCGGCGGGCCGCAAAAGTGTGGTTTATGCGGCGACGATAGTCAACGGCCGCATGCTCGAACCTGTGACGCTGACTGAAAGCAAGCCGGGCGTAAATTACGAAATGGTAGTTCCGAGCACTGATCGTGTCGAAGCCCCGCTCTCGCTTAAAGGTGAGACGCGTTCGGTTCAGCTGAATCAGTTCGCTCAGCGCATAGATCTAAAACGCCCGTTCTCGATACAGTATGACGGCTATTTTCGTGCTCCGGCTGACGGCGTCTATGAGTTTCAAGTCGATTCTACATGGGATACGACGGTCATGTTCGGCGGCGAGATGTTGATCGACGATGCCGGAACGAAGGACCGAAAGGTCCGCTCGGCCATCGTGCCGCTCAAGGCTGGTCTTCACAAGATATCGCTCCGCTATAACCACCGCGGCGGCGAATCGACGTTTCGCTTCCGCTGGGGCATAAAGGGCCGCGGGCTGACGCAAGCCTGGGGCGGCGAATTCGTTCATTAGGCCTCGACCCCGGGATCGAATATTTCCTCGATCGTCCGGCCGAATAGCCGGGCGATCTTGAATGCGAGCGTAAGGCTCGGCTCGTATTTGCCGGTCTCGATAGCGTTAATGGTCTGCCGCGACACGCCTAGCTGCTCGGCCAGATCGCCCTGCGACCATTCCCGCTCGGCGCGCAGCACGCGTAGGCTCGATCTCATTTGTACTTCCTCCACGCGAGGGCAAGCCCTGCGAAATAGAACAACGGCAAGAACGACCAGACGTGGCGATAACTCCAGTCCTCTGGTGACAGCGGGATGGCGAGCTGAAGTAGGCCGAGGACCATAAGAAGCAGTATCGCCATCGGGAAAGCGAATGCCAACGCCTCCATCTGGATCTTTCGCTCCATCTCATCCAATTGGCCAATATTCGTGATCCATAGCCAAAGGAACGCAGCGAACGGGATCGCAGGGATCAGGGCAACGACAATGCGAGCCGTTGAGCTGAGATCGGCCGTCTCAAGCACCCCACGGGATACGAAATATGTCAGTATCCAAACGACCGCAACCGAGATTACGAACCAGCCTCTATTGATCAATCTGTCTTTCACTTCGTTTTTCCTCCGTAGTTGAATGTAAAGCATGCTTGACATGCTCGACCAACTGTAATGTAAAGTATGCTTTACATTATGTCAAGCATTTTTTACATATGCTTATCTGATCGGGTCAAGTAAGGGATCTTCAGCTTATAATCGAATAATGTTGTATCGAGCGATTTTGTTTTCGATCTTGCTGGGATTGGTTGCGTACACGGAAGCGCAGACAAAACCGACTGACCTCACCCGTTGGGTAAATCCGTTCATCGGCACCGGCGGGCACGGGCATACGTTTCCCGGGGCGACGATGCCGTTTGGCATGGTCCAACTCTCACCCGACACGCGCATCGACAATTGGGACGGCTCCAGCGGCTACCACTACTCCGACGACATCATCTACGGCTTCTCGCACACTCACCTGAGCGGAACGGGCATTCCGGATGGGGCGGACATCTTGTTTATGCCCACTGTCGGTGAACCGCAATTCTTTGCGAAAGAAGGGGAGAAGTCAGTTAATGGTTACGCGTCAAAGTTCTCGCATGCGAACGAGAAAGCTGAGCCAGGCTATTACGCCGTCAAGCTCGATGACGACGGAATTCTCGCTGAGTTGACGGCAACGAAACGGGTCGGGTTTCACCGATACTCATTCTCCACGAAGGGTGAGAAACAGATCGTCTTGGATCTTGGGTGGCGCGATCAAACAGTTCATTCGGATCTATTTTGGGATGGCACTAATCGAATTGAGGGCTCCCGGGAATCAACTTCGTGGGCAAAGAAGCAAAAGGTCTATTTTGTTGCTGAATTCTCTAGGCCGTTCGAAACAATGGTCACGACATCCGATGCGACCGAGAAGCCCGAAAAGGTCGATGTCCGTGAAATCAGGCGCGGAGGTAATATGGGGGTGTCGGGAAATGGCGGTACCGTCGTATCGTTCGGATTCCCGAAGAGCCTAGTTGGACCGGTCCTTCTGAAGGTCGCCATCTCCTACGTCTCCATCGATGGAGCGCGGAAGAATCTCGAAGCCGAGTTGCCGCACTGGGATTTCGACAAGGTCCGGGCGGACGCCAAGTCGGCGTGGAACAAGGAGCTGAGCAAGATCGAGGTCTCCGGCGGGACGGACGAGCAGACGACGAATTTCTACACGGCGCTGTATCACACGATGATCCATCCGAACGTCTTCAACGACGTTGATGGCAAGTATCTCGGTCACGACCGGAAAATTCATCAGCTTCCGGGTTATTCAGTGCAGAAGCCCGCGCGTAAGCAAGGGCGTAACGGTCAAGTTGGAAGTTACGCCCTTCCTAACGGTCGGGCCTCCGCATCTGACCACTACACCGTCTTCTCGCTGTGGGACACGTTCCGGGCGGCGCATCCTCTTTATACGATCATCGATCAGAAGCGCACGGTCGATTTCATAAACACCTTCATCCGCATGTACGAACAGGGCGGGCGGCTGCCGGTGTGGGAGCTATGGGGCGAGGAGACCGACACTATGATCGGCTACCACGCCGTCTCGGTCATTGCCGACGCGATGGCAAAGGGTATCAAAGGCTTCGATTACGAGAAAGCCTACGCCGCCGCCAAACACTCCGCCGAGCTCGATTACCACGGCCTCGCCGCGTACAAGAAACGCGGATATGTATCGGGCGAGGACGATAACGAATCGGTCTCGAAGACGCTGGAGTACGCCTATAACGATTGGTGCCTGATGAAGATGGGCAGCCTGCTCTTCAACCTCCGGTCGCTCAACAAAGCCGGTTCAGGGCCAAATGATGCCGAGTATCTTAAAGCATTGAGCGAAGACATCGACAAATACCGAAGACGGTCGGGCAATTTCGAAAATTTGTTCGATCACGAAACGAAGTTTTTTCGTCCGAAGCGAAATGGCGGCTTCATCAAGCCGTTCGCACCGCAGGAGGTGACGTTCCACTTCACCGAAGGAAATTCGTGGCAATACTCGTTCTTTGTTCCGCATGATGTTTCGCGGCTAATGCAGCTTATGGGCGGTGAGAAACAGTTCGTTGAAAAACTCGATGAACTTTTCACGACCGACGCTAAATTATCAGGCCGCGAACAGCCTGACATCACCGGCCTGATGGGCCAGTATGCCCACGGCAACGAGCCGTCGCACCACATCGCCTATCTTTACAATTACGCAGGCGCTCCGTCGAAGACGCAGGAGCGCGTGCGGCGGATAATGGACGAATTTTACAAGCCGACGCCCGACGGGCTGATCGGCAACGAGGATTGCGGGCAGATGTCGGCGTGGTACGTCCTGAGTGCGGCAGGGTTTTACCCGGTGGCACCTGGGCAAGAGACTTACGATCTTGGGAGCCCGATCTTCAAGCAGGTGACATTCGATCTGGAAAACGGCAAGAAATTCATTGTACGTGCGCCGCAGGTTTCGCCCTCGAACTTTTACATCAAGTCGGCCAAGTTGAACGGCAAGCCGCTCGATGCCACCGTCATAACCCACTACGATATTGCCCGCGGAAGCGTGCTCGAGATCGAGATGAGCGATCAGCCGCACGACAAGGCGTTCAGCATTTACTCGCCATCGAGCGTTTACCGCGATCAGGCCGCCGTTCCCGTGATCGACGGCGAACGAGTATTCGCGTCGCGAACTTCGATCACGCTCAAGGCGGATGGCAGCAATTCCCGTATCCATTACACGCTCGACGGCAGTGAACCTTCCGCTTCGTCTCCGGTCTACAACGGCCCGATCGAGATCGACCGAACCACTGCCGTCAAAGCGTTCGTTGTGCGAGCTAATACGCGTTCCCTTGTCGCCGAGGCCGTGTTTGCCAAACGACCGAACGATTGGACCGTCAAGCTCGAGTCCGAATTCAACAGCCAGTATCCGGGCAGCAGTTACGACGCGATCATCGACGGGCTTCGCGGAAATCACAATTTCGCGGCGGGCGAATGGCAGGGTTTCTGGGGCAAGACGTTCGAGGCTGTCATCGACCTGCAGCGTGAAACCGAGATCCGCGAGGTTGGCGGCAGCTTTCTGCAATCGGCCCGATCATGGATCTGGATGCCGGACCGGCTTGTGTTTGAGGTTTCGAACGACGGGACGAACTTCACGTCTATTGCCGATTGGAAGCCGGGATTCCCGCAAACCGAGATGAACGGCACACCAAAGGAATTCCTAAAAGCGGTCACGCCCGTCAAGGCCCGCTACGTCCGCGTCCGCGCCCACAACTTCGGCAAGATCCCGTCCTGGCACCCCGGAGCCGGGGGCGACCCGTGGATCTTTGTCGACGAGATCTTTGTAAGGTAGCGAGGAATAGGCAAAAAACTTGACGCTCCCGAGCGGTTCGGATAACATTGCCGACAAATTCCCGCTTCCCATGAGCCTTTACTTACTCAAACTCGTTGTCGCCGGCATCGGCCTCGGCCTTGCGGTCGGGGTTGGTGTCTATACCTTTTGGTACGGCAAGGGTTATTCGTATATGAGCAACGAACCGCTCGCGTGTGCAAATTGCCACATCATGAACGAGCAGTATGACGGTTGGATGAAATCGAGCCACAAGGCCATCGCGACCTGTAACGATTGTCACACGCCGCCCGACACGATCGGAAAATACACTACCAAAGCGTGGAACGGTTTCTGGCATTCATATTATTTTACGGTCGGCGGATTTCACGAGCCGATCCGGATCACAGAGCGGAACCGGCAGATCACCGAGCAATCGTGCCGGACGTGTCATCAGCAGATGGTGCACTCGATCACCGTTTCGGCTGACAAAGGCGAATCGGACCAGGTCTCGTGCATAATGTGTCACCGAAGTGTCGGCCATATGCATTGAGGAACGCTGCAAAAGGTATTCGATATGAGCGAAGAAAATAACGTCAACCCTGAACCAGTTGCAGAAGCAACCGCGGAAACTAGTTCGAAAAAAGCTCCGCGGCTCGTTGGCCTAAAGATAGTCGTGCTTGTAGCATTTGCATCGTTCGCCGCCGCGATCCTCGGACTTGGCCTTTTGACAAACATTTTCGAGCGTAAACAGGAAGCCCGGAGCCCGTTCTTTCGGGTTGTCGAACTTACGGATGACACCAGTGATCCGGCGGTTTGGGGCAAGAACTTCCCGCTTCAATATGACAGTTATTTGCGAACCGTCGATCAGGTTCGAACCCGATTTGGCGGCAGCGAAGCGGTCCATAAAACACCGACCGGGGCCGATCCGCGTTCGATCGTGGCGCAATCGCGACTTGAGGAAGACCCAAGGTTGAAGACCATGTGGGATGGTTACGCGTTCGCAGTCGATTTCCGTGAGGAACGTGGTCACGCGTATATGCTGGACGATCAGACGTTCACCGAGCGTCAGAACGTCACACAGCAGCCCGGCACGTGCATCAACTGTCATGCCTCGGCATATCCGGCTTACAAGAAACTCGGGAACGGCGACATCACGGCAGGCTTCAAGGCACTGAACAAAATGCCCTATGCCGAAGCACGAAAGGAGGTCTCGCATCCGGTGGCGTGCATCGATTGCCACGATTCGCAGACGATGGCGCTTCGCGTCACACGACCGGCATTTATGGAAGGGATAAAATTGGTGAAGGCGTCACAAGGCGTTGCGAATTTTGATGTCAATCGCGACGCGACGCGTCAGGAAATGCGTTCTTACGTTTGCGGACAATGCCACGTCGAATACTACTTCAAAGGGCCCGAAAAGGAGTTGACCTATCCATGGCACAAAGGCCTCAAGGTCGAGAATATCCTCGAGTATTACGAAGAGGTGAAGCACAAAGATTGGACACATGCGCGAACCGGGGCCGACGCACTAAAGGCACAGCATCCCGAATTTGAAATGTATAACCAGGGGATCCATGCCCGCGCGGGCGTTTCATGCGCCGACTGTCACATGCCTTACGAGCGCCAGGGTGCGATGAAGATCAGCAGCCATCATGTCAGGTCGCCGCTGCTGAGCCTGAATACATCGTGCCAAACCTGCCACAAAGGGACTGAGGACGAATTGAAATTCAGGGTCGAGACGATTCAGGAACGGACATACAAACTGCGCAGCATAGCTATGGACGCTCTCGTCCAGCTTATCAATGACATTGCAGTTGCGAGGGCCGCCGGAGTCCCGGACGCAGATCTCGCCGTCGCGCGTGAGAACCAGCGAAAGGCACAGTTCTTTGTTGATTTCGTTGAAGCCGAAAATTCGATGGGCTTTCACGCCCCTGCCGAGGCGGTCCGGATACTTGGTGAATCGATCAACTTTTCAAGGCTCGGCCAGGTCTCTCTGCGGGGATCAGACCCGCGCTCCCCGCTAAGGGCGTCACGTTGATCGTTGGCGTTCGTTATTGTTCTTTGCCTTCGTAGATGTCCTTTTTTGCAAATCCTGACCTTTTCACCTTTCGCAGTACGGTACGGACGTCGCTGTCGACCTTGGTCAGCATCCGGCGAAATTTCTGTTCGGGACGCGCCATGAAATACGTGACGTGGGTCGTCTCGTAGCCATTTGGCGAATTGGGCGAGAAGTAATAGTTTGAAACGCAACGCCGAATTCCGTCGGTTCTGACCTCATTGACCGAATGCCACGACTTATCGTTGGTTGACATTAGAACGAGGCGATTGAACAAGCTCGGTATCTCGACCGAGTGTTTCACGTCCTCGTCCCAGAGTTCGAGATTTCCGCCATTCTCAGGCTTCCAATCCGGAGTAACGTAATACAGAAGATTAAGTACGCGATAGTTCTTCTGCTCGCCGTCGTGCGAATTGTCCAAATGCGGATTGAGGAAGTGTCCCGGAGCCATTGCGCTGATCCCGCCTGCGTAAAGGTGCGGGTCGCCGACAGCGTCCTTGATACCGGTGATCTCGGCGACCTTTGCGACGACCCTTTTGTCCTGAAACGCAAAGGTGATGTCGGTGATGATCGGGTCAAACTTCTCGAGCGATTTCGATGTGTATTTTTTCTCGCGAAAGCTGTCGAGCAGACGCATTGCTGCCGGTGCAGGGAACGCCGCCGCGATCTTGTTCGCCATCTCATCTGGCAGGAGGCCGTCGATCGCACAAAACCGCGTGTTTATGCCCTTATCCGCGGCAAAATCAGCGGCGATCGCCTCGCTATCACGCTCAAGCCTGTCGATTATCAGTTCTACGAATCGTTCCCTCATCTGTATCTAGATTTTCGGCCTAACCGTATAGGAAATCAATACGTCGCAACAAAAAATGACCATTCGCCGACCCGATGCATCTTAGATATTGCCGCCCTGGCCACCGTGTTTGCGGGTGCGGTCATTAACAAAAGAATCGAAACGTAGCATTCGGTCTCGTATCTTATTATGAACAGGCGATATTTTATCAAAACTAGCGGCGTCGGTCTGGCAAGCTTTGGCCTGATGGCGGCGGCGCCTGAATTCCTCCATCAATTCGCGGCAGCACAATCGGCAAGCCGGTCGTACGGCAGAAAGAAAGTGCTTGTGACCATTTTCCAGCGCGGTGCTGTCGATGGCCTCAACATGATCGTCCCGTTCGGCGACGACAACTATTACTCTCTGCGGCGAACTATCGCTGTTCCGGCCCCGGGCAAGGCAGACGGAGCGATCGATCTGGATGGCCATTTCGGACTGCATCCGGCAATGTCGTCGCTGCAGAACCTCTGGCGGTCCGGACAACTTGCGGTGATCAATTCGACCGGCTCGCCCGACAACACGCGCTCGCATTTTGACGCTCAGGACTATATGGAATCGGGAACGCCCGGATACAAAGGCACGCGCGACGGATGGCTCAACAGAGCACTGCAGACGACCGCCGGCAAGGCCGATTCGCCTTTCCGTGCAGTTTCAATGACCCAGCAGCTTCCGCGTTCGCTTTATGGCAAGTCGCCTTCGATCGCGATGACAAATCTTTCGGATTTCACCATCAAGGCCGGATCGTACACTGCCGATCTCAAAAGCGGATTTGAAGGCGTTTATCAGCAGAATCTAAAGGACGGCCTTGGTGAAACAGGCAAAGAGACCTTTGAGGCCGTCAACTATCTTAAGCGTGTCGATCCTGCGAAATTCAAACCCGAGAATGGCGCTGTCTACCCGCAAACGCCGCTCGGCAGATCGCTCATGCAGATCGCTCAACTCATCAAGGCCGGGGTCGGGCTCGAGGTAGCGTTCGCCGAGGCCGGCGGCTGGGATACGCACGTCAATCAGGGCGGGGCCCGCGGTCAGCTAGCTAATCTGCTTCGCGATTTCGCAAATTCGATCTCGGCATTTGCGACCGATCTTGGCAAGCGAATGGACGATGTTGTTCTACTGACGATGTCGGAATTTGGAAGGACGGCGAGGGAAAACGGCTCACGCGGGACCGATCACGGCCATGGCAATGCAATGCTCGTACTTGGCAACTCGGTCAAGGGCAAAAAGGTTTACGGTGACTGGAAAGGGCTGAAGAACGATCAATTGAACGAAGGACGCGATCTGGCGGTAACGACCGATTTCCGTGACGTTTTCGCCGAGATCGCAAAGACCCACCTCGGGACCAAAGATCTAAATGCTCTGTTTCCGCGTTTCGCGGCCGAGCATTCGCGATTCCGCGGTTTCTTGAGTTAGACCGCGTCACGATCGCGTTGCAAAAGGCCGCCCGACTTCGAGCGGCCTTCTTTCTTACCCGTTCATTCGGTTGGCTTCGGATGACCCTGCTGAACCACATGAGTCAGTTCATGCGAGATCATCTGTTCGCCTTCGGGCGTATGCGGTGCATATTTACCCGGAGCGAAGAACAGATCGTTGCCCTTTGTAAACGCATTGACCCCAAGCATCGTCGGCGCATGGCTTTCATGAACCCGCACCGCAGAAAGGTCCGCCCCGAATGACGTCTCCATCCGATGACGCAGGTCCTGCGGCAATTCTTTCGGCTGCGGTTTGCCCACGGCCGCGGCCGACTGCGCCAGGTGCCCTTTTCCGGTATCTTCCATAAATCTCTCCTTCTCGATCGTTTGTTTACTGCTTCAATATAATAATGCGGAATTCTTGCATATAATCGGTCAAACGCAAACACTATGTTTCGCTTTCGCTCGAATAAACTGGAACGTATCGATACAGGCGATTACTCGCCGGACGAATATCGGCGTTTTCTTCGCGAGATCGCCTTCATCAATCGTTACGTCGGCGATCGCAAAGCTTTGAAAAACACTCTCTTTCGCGATATTGACCACAACGACCCGAAGGAGTTTTCGGTACTCGACGTCGGCAGCGGGTCTGGCGAGCTGCTGCGTACGGTCGCTGAATATGCTGACAAAAGCGGCCGTCGGGTATCGCTCACCGGGATCGACCTCAATCCGATCTCGGCATCAACGACAAGATCGATGTCTTCCGATCATCCCTCGATCGCTTCCGTACGGGGTGACGCGTTCGCATTGCCTTTTGACGACGCCGCATTTGAGTACGCGATCTCATCCCTTTTCTTCCATCATCTGACCGATGCCGAAATTCCCTTCGTTTTGAGAGAAATGCGGCGCGTTTCGCGTCTCGGGGTCTTTATCATCGATCTTCATCGTCACCCCGTCGCATATGCCGGTTATAAACTCTTTTGTGCGGCATTCGGCATTTCGCGGCTTGTGAGGCACGACGGATCGCTGTCTGTCCTGCGCGGATTCAAGGCATCGGAACTTCAAGAACTGGGCGGCTCAGAAAATGGCCGGATCGCGGTCGTCACGCGCCATTTCCCATATCGGCTGGTGATGCGCGCCTGAGTGAAGGCTTAAGCCTCGAACATGCCGATACGTGCCAGATCGCCGAGGCTCGCATCAAGCCATTCCGGCAGCGTTCTCAAGATCTCGTGTTTCCCCTCGATATCGTGTGCCGACCTTATGAACTTGCCGAGTTCGTCAAAAACAGCGTTTCGCGATCTTGTCCCGTCCAGGAGCTGAAGCAAGTGCCTTGAAACGCGGTCCTCGATCTTCATATCCAGGCCGAATTGCGTCAGTACATTCGCAGCGTTCTTCATTTGCCAGCGCGCCAGACGGCTGATCCGTGGCATCGAACTCGCAGCGGTTTCAGCTGTCGGCTGATAAACATGCAGTTCGATCATGTTCGAGGCAAGGGCGATCTGAAGTACTATCTTACGGACGATCTCGATCTGCGATTCCCAGTCGTCTGCTGCAAAACCCGCTTCGCTCAACTTCCGTTTGCTGTCTTCGACAAGTTCGCCAAATGGCAATGCACGGCCCCAAACCGTCCCGAGCTTTGCAATGGCCGTTTTTGCCAGTGGCAGGTCCAGCTCGATCCCGGTTCCCTTTGGCCCGACGAACCGTTCGACCTTTGCTGACGCGAGGTCGGGTTCGGCTCCTGCCGGACGCATCGATGAAGCGATCAAAAATCTGTCGACTATCGACGGTTCAAGATCGCGTTCGAGGTCTGCGGAACGATGCACGAACAGGGTCTGGCGAAATGCCCTCCCGCGAAGAAAATCGAGATACTGTTCGCGCTCGACGGCATCATCAAGCGAATCGACGAAATTGCGGGCGGCTGCCGAAAGGTCGTTCGTGCCCATCGCGTGGAGTTCGGCCTCGGCAAGGAACTGCAGCCCATGCTCGCCGAGCATATCGGCAAACTGATGAAAATAGAACGGTGTGTTGAGATCCGAGAGGTCGTCGTGGAAAACATCCGCGGCGGCGTGAACCGCGTGCCGCTTCAGCTCATTCGCAAGCGTCTGCTGGAACGTCCCACGGTTCGGGGTATTTTCTGCAGCAAATTTGAGGAATGAGAGTGCCGTTGCGACCTTTTCGGTGGGTTCACTGATATTGCGGCTTGCGAAACGCATAGCCCGCTGTGCGATCTCGCGTTCGTGCGCTCCGGGATAGGCGCTGTAGCTAAGATAACCGACGCCGTTCGATGCAAGTAGCTCGGCGAATAATCCCAGCGTACGTTCACGAACGACATCAGGTATCCATGAGAACAGACCATGGGCCGTGATGTAATCGAATTTGCCGAAATCGGCCTCAGACATCTCCATCACGTCCATCTGACGGAATTCGACGTTAGTCAATCCAAGTTCCGCGGCCGCGGCTTTTGCATCATCGATATGGCCTATGCCGAGATCGACCCCGACAAAGGTCGCCTTGGGCATAATGTAGGCCTGAGCTATCAGATTACTGCCGTTTCCGCAGCCGAGTTCGAGCACGCGGCAGGTTTCGACCGCGGGCGGGTCCATTCCGAAAAGCGTCGCCTGTGTCGCCAAACGGTCGGGAAAGGTCTGAACGAAGAACTTGCTTGGGTACGGAAGCCGGTCGTATGAGAAATCGTCTGTCATCATTGGAAAACAATATCACAGACGATGCCGTTGATCTGCCGCCTTTAGATACAAGTCGCGGCGAGCCAAAGCTCTATCTGGCGGGTTTGAGCATTGCGCCCATCTTTTCGCGGATCAGGTTGATGGCCCTGAGGGGGCGAACCATTACTTTGAATTCGCTGATCTCCCAGTCGCCGTTCCACTTGATCATATCGACGCCGTTGACGATGATGCCGTCGATCTCGGTCTCGAACTCCAGCACCGCATCGCTCTCGCCGACGATCTCGCGGACGTATCTGAAAGATTCGTTGCCGAACACCTGCACCGCCGCCGACAGATACATCGTCGTGACCGCCTTCCCGACCTGCGGCGTGTGAACGACCGGCGAGTAGAAAACGACATCCTCAGCCAACAATTCGCCAAGCCCGCTCGCATCGCGAGTGCGGACGATATTGTGCCAGGTTTCCAGAACCTTTACCACGGAGTTTCTTGCCATTCTCTAGACCTGTTCCATTGTTCCTCTGAATACCAACGGATATCGCAAAATCGGCCGTCGGCAACGAGCCAGTCATGTATGACGAACGACGTTTCCGAAACAATCAGCCACCGACAAGGTGATGATCCGACGAAGGAGAACATTACCGGATGGAAGTTATCCTGATACCAGGAGAAAGAGAGTCTTGTGGAGATTTCGTCTGATCTAAATTCGCTGAACTTGTATTCAATGTATTCGCTATTCCTCGCGAGGACGTCCCTCTGAAACTTAGTCGCTAGGTCGCGGGGTGAGATAGTCCTGTCGTCCTCGTCAATGGCATCGAATGTTACATGGTTGCGTGAAATGGGCTTGCAGTCAGTAATTTTCGTGTCTGCCAACTGGGCCTTCCCTGACTCAGCAAGCCTTCGAAGAATCTCACTGTCGGATCCTTGATAACGAATGCACTCCAACTCACTACCAATCAGGGCTCGGAGCATCTTGCTAACTTCATTAGCGGTTTCAGGTTGCTTTGAAACGTAGCAGTGATATTCGCTATCGTATGCGAAAAGGTCGGGGGCCTCCATTCGAGGTATATCACATGCGGTGCAACAACCATCGCAAACGTAGAAGGGTCCCGGAGCGTTGTACTTATGCGGTTTTTCTAAAGTAGCCAAGGTCTCTACTCCTTTAACGTTTCTGGCTCCGAGTTTATTCTTTCCAACACCCCGGGCTGTTCGCCTTCGAACTGCTGGTATTGCAGTAGGTCTTTCTCGGTGAAGTCGACGGCGAGTTGGAGGTGACCGCAATGGACGCAGCCGTAGGCTCGTATGCCACGCGTTCCGGCCCCGAACAGGCTTTTCCACATCGGAGTGTCATCCAGCTTGAAAAGGACCTTCGCCCCGTTCGAATCGAATATCGTACCCCCAACGAGCGATTCACTGCCGCATGCTAAACATTTCATATCTAATTTCCTTCGAGAGTTGCGTGCTAAAGATCGCCAATATCGACGATACGATTGTAGTCGAGAGCGCTGTGTATCACATGCAGAATTCTGACGCCCTCGGCAATAGGGGCGTAAAAGATAAGATAATCGTCAAAGCCTTTGACGAGCGACATTCTGATTGAGGTCAATTCTGGGGCTTCGAATCTGCGCGGGCTGCCCAAATCCGGAAATTTCTCCAGCAGTTCAAAACATTCTTCGCAGCTATCGAGAAATTGTTCAGCAGTCGCTTGGTTGTACTGGGCTAAGTACGTTGATATCTCTACAAGTTCAGCAAATAGGCCGGGCGCATATTTGATCATTTCTTGGCTTCAATCCGTCGGCGCATCTCGGCCCGAACGTTTTCCATCGTGAATGTTTCATCATCGCCCGCTTGAAGCCGTTCAAGCAGTAATGTCTCTAACCGCTTCTCGTTCCGTCGTTTCTGATCGGCCCGTATAAGGTCTCGGACGTATTCGCTTGCGCTACCGTATCCATTCTCCGTCAAAGTCTCTTCAACGAAGACCCGCATCGAATCGGGGAGCGAGATATTCATCGTCGTGGTCGCCATACAGAAAATCTAGACCCGATTGTCATCTTTTGTCAATATTTGCCAAGCATTATTTACTCCATATTCCTCAATCTTAGTCTCAACGCCTGGAGCTTGATGAATCCTTCGGCGTCGTGTTGGTCGTAGGCGCCGGCGTCGTCTTCGAAGGTTACGACGCGTTCCCGGTACAAAGAGTTAGGCGATGTGCGGCCGGTGACGATCACGTTGCCTTTGTAGAGCTTCAGTCGGACGTCGCCATTCACGGTTTCCTGTGTCTGGTCGATCATCGAGCGTAGGATCTCGAACTCGGGCGCGAACCAAAAACCGTAATAGACCGATTCGGCAAACTTCGTCCCGAGGCTGTCGCGGAGGCGCATCACTTCGCGGTCCATTGTTATCGATTCGATCGCTCGATGCGCGGCCTGTAAAATGGTCACACCCGGCGTTTCATAAACACCTCGCGACTTCATCCCGACGAAGCGGTTCTCGACCAGATCGACCCGGCCGATACCGTGTTCGCCGCCGAGGTAGTTAAGGTGAGAGAGAAGGTCGACTGCACCGTGTCCGACGCCGTTGATCGCCACGGGCTCGCCTTTTTCGAATGAGAGAACGATCTCTTCGGCCTGGTCCGATGCGTTCTCCGGCGATCGCGTCAGCAGAAACATATCCTCGGGCGGTGCAGCCCAAGGGTCTTCCAGAACGCCGCCCTCGTAAGAGACATGCATTAGGTTGCGGTCCATCGAATATGGTTTTTCGGCGGTCGCCGTGACCGGAATGGCGTGCTTCTCGCAATAGGCGATCAGGTCGGCACGGCCTTTGAATTCCCAATGGCGCCACGGCGCGATCACCTTGATATCAGGCTGAAGTGCGTAGTAGGTCAACTCGAAACGGACCTGGTCGTTGCCCTTGCCAGTGGCTCCGTGGGCAACGGCATCGGCGCCTTCTTTTCGGGCGATCTCGATCTGGCGTTTGGCGATGACAGGACGCGCAAGCGATGTGCCTAGCAGATAAACGCCCTCGTAAAGAGCGTTGGCTTTCACCGCAGTCCAGACGAAGTCCTTTACAAATTCTTCGCGTAGGTCTTCGACGTACAATTTCGATGCACCGGTCGCCTTGGCTTTCTCATCAAGGCCGGTCAGTTCCTCGCCCTGGCCGACGTCGGCGCAATAGCAGACGACCTCACAATCGTAGGTCTCTTTAATCCAAAGCAGCATCGCGGAGGTGTCCAATCCGCCGGAATATGCCAGGACGACCTTGTTGATCTTTTTATCCATAAATAGCGGAAGCTGCTCAACATCCTAACAGTCGAGATAAAGCCTGTTGTAGAATCGAAGTATCGATTATAAGCAAACGGAGATTTGAATGACCAACGCAGATCAGCTTTGGGGCGGCCGGTTCACCGAAAAGCCTCATGAAACATTCGCCGAGTTCAACGATTCGTTCCGGTTCGACCGGCGATTGTTCGCCGCCGACATCCGCGGCAGCGTTGCTCACGCGAACGGTCTGTTGCGCGCCGGGCTGCTTTCACCGGATGAGGCCGACGCGGTTATCGGCGGGCTGACGCAGCTGCTTGCCGATGCTGCGATCGTTCCGGACTTTTTTGCTTCTGACGCGGAGGACGTTCATTCCTTTATCGAGGGCAAACTTGTCGAAGCGATCGGCGACGCCGGACGCAAGCTGCACACAGGGCGAAGCCGAAATGACCAGGTGGCGACGGCCTTGCGGATCTGGATGCGTGAAGAGATCGACCGGATCGATGTGCTGACCCGCGACCTGCAGGCCGCGATCGTCGATATCGCCGAGGGGTTTCGCGATGCGGTGATGCCTGGATACACGCACCTTCAGCGAGCTCAACCCATATTGTTCGCACATTGGTGCCTTGCGTATTTCGAAATGTTCAGGCGTGACCGCGACCGGCTCAAAGATCTGTTCGTGCGTGTCAATGTGCTGCCGCTCGGATCCGGAGCACTTGCCGGAACCGGGTTTCCGATCGATCGGGAAGCTGTAGCGTCAGAGCTCGGTTTCAGCGCCGTCGCGGCAAACAGCCTTGACGCGGTGTCTGACCGCGATTTTGCGATCGAATTCACGTCGGTGTGTTCGCTCATCATGCTTCATTTATCGCGGATCGCCGAGGATATGATCATTTTCTGTTCGAACGAATTTGGCTTTATCAAATTGAGCGACGCCGTTTCGAGCGGTTCGAGTCTCATGCCGCAAAAAAAGAACCCCGACGCCCTTGAACTTCTGCGCGGCAAGGCCGGACGCGTCTTTGGCCACAATTCGGCGTTGCTTACGATGATGAAAGGTTTGCCGCTTGCTTATAACAAGGATATGCAAGAGGACAAAGAGGCGGTCTTCGATACCGCCGACACCGTCAAGATCTCGCTGCGCGCGGCCGCTATAGTGGTCGAGAACGCGATCGTCGACGAGGAACGCTCACGCGAAGCCGCCATCAAAGGCTACCTGAACGCCACCGAACTCGCCGACCACCTGGTAAAGAAAGGCGTGCCGTTCCGCACTGCACATGAGACGGTCGGCAGGATCGTCTTGCTCGGGATCGGCCAGGGCAAGGAGCTCGAGGAGCTGACGCTCGAAGAAATGCGGGCGATCGCGCCCGAGATAGACGACGGTGTATTTCAGGCGCTGACCCTTGACCGAACAATTGGCAGCAAATCGGCGATCGGAGGAACGTCTCCGGTCCGCGTTGCTGCCGCACTTCAGGCTGCAAGAGAGTATTTGAATGGATAGATCTGAACTGATCGCCCGAACGGCTGAGAATGAACTGATGAGGTTCCTCGGCGTAAATATCGTTGAAACGACGCCCGAGCATGTCGTTCTGACAATGGAAGTGACCCCGAAAGTACATCAATATGTCGGGATCATGAACGGCGGCGTTTCGCTCTATCTTGCCGAGACGGCCGCCTCGATCGGCGTCGTTTCGAATGCCGACCTGACGAAGGTCACGCCCGTCGGCATCGAGATCAACGGCAATCACCTCCGCGCCGTCAGCAAGGGCCTGCTGACGGTCGAGGCAAGGCCGATCTACCCGGGCCGGACAATGAGCGTCTGGCAGATCGATATAACGAACGACAGACAAAAACTGATCTTCACCGGCAGGATCACTATCCTGCTCCAAAACCGCCCGGCGTTTCCGGCGATCTCCGATGATGCATAAATTTGTCCGAGGCCTGATCACTGAATGGCGGAGGCTTGGATCGCAGTTCGAGGGCGAAACGGCGATCGTTGCCGTTTCGGGCGGTGCTGATTCGGTCTCGATGCTGCTCGCTCTCGCAGATCTGCTAACTCGAAAAAAGCTGAGCCTGCGGCTTGTGGTCGCGCACTTCGACCACGGCCTCCGCGGAGCTGAGAGTAAGACTGACGCAGAATTTGTCCGCGGCCTTGCGACTTCGCTCGGGCTGGAATTCGTGCTTGGCAAGGGACGGATCGCTAAAACGGGAAACCTCGAGCAAAACGCTCGAAATGCGCGATACGCATATTTGCTGAAGGCCGCGAGCGATCAAAAAGCATTTGCCGTTCTGACCGCTCATACGCTGAACGATCAGGCCGAGACCCTTCTGATGAACCTGATCCGCGGAAGCGGACCCGAAGGGCTCGCGGCAATGCAACCTGTAAGGGAATTTGACGGGTCACAGATCAAACTCATCCGCCCATTGGTCCGCTGGGCGACTCGCCGTGAGACCGAAGCATTCTGCAAACATATGAAGATCGAACCGCGTGTCGACGCAATGAACATCGATCCGGCGTTCACACGTGTTCGCATCCGGAGCGAACTCTTGCCAATGCTTGAGACGTTCAATCCGAAGATCGTCGAGACGCTGGCGCGGACAACGCAGTTGATGCAAGGATCGGCTGAAGCCCCGCGTGACGAGCCTGACATCGAGATGTCGATCCAATATCTGCGGTCATTCGAAAAGGCCCGGCTGTATTCCGTCATCCGGTCATGGCTGCGAGCGAATCGCGGAAACCTGAGGTCTTTGCAACTGAAACATATCGAAGTGATCGATCGTTTGATCCATAGCCCAAAGAGCGGTCGAATGATCGAACTCCCCGGCGGAGGAAGGGTGATGAAACAGAAAGGACGCCTTGTTTACATAAATATTACGGTTGAAAAATGAGCCTCAGCCCTCTACAATCAAAGATTGGCGTTTGGCGCTGAATTGAAAAGGATTAGGAACAACGATGCTGTGTAAAATTTCATCAAACGGCATTGGTAACGATCCGCGGCACGTTGCAGTGGATTTGGAGGCAATAAATTGAATTCGAAAGCAAGACAGATCGTATTGTGGTTGATGATCATTTCCAGCGCGTTGCTGTTTGTTTGGTACCTTCAGGGCAAACAGACCAAACCGCCGCAGGAATTGTCGTTTGATACAGCGCTGACACAGATCAAGAACAAGGATATCAAAGAGGTGACGGTCAAGCAGGACACCCTCGAACTCGTCGATAAGAACGATGCCAAGCTTAGTGCAAAGCTCGACTCAAGCGACTCGACACGTGACCAGATATACAAGGCCGCCGAAGGCACCGATACTAAGATCAACCTCGAACAGGCTTCGAGCGGCCTCGGGTGGCTGATACTCATCAACGCTTTGCCGTTCCTCCTTCTCATCGGCTTTTTGGCATTCACGCTTCGCCAGATGCAAGCGGGCGGCAATAAGGCCTTGAGTTTTGGCAAATCAAAGGCAAAGCTGCTCAATAATCAACAGAAACGCGTCACATTCAAAGACGTTGCCGGTGTCGAAGAGGCGAAGGAAGAACTTCAGGAGATCATCGAATTCCTCAAAGATCCGCAAAAGTTCCAGAAACTCGGCGGCAAGATCCCCAAGGGTGTACTGATGGTGGGGCCTCCCGGAACCGGTAAGACCCTTCTCGCTAAGGCTATCGCGGGCGAGGCCAATGTGCCGTTCTTTTCGATCTCGGGTTCTGATTTTGTCGAGATGTTCGTTGGTGTCGGTGCGAGCCGCGTCCGCGACCTTTTCGAACAGGGAAAGAAGAACGCTCCGTGCATCATTTTCATCGACGAGATCGACGCTGTCGGCCGTCATCGCGGCGCCGGCCTTGGCGGCGGCCATGATGAGCGCGAGCAGACGCTCAATCAGCTTCTGGTCGAAATGGACGGTTTCGAATCGAACGACGGCGTCATCCTGGTCGCCTCGACCAACCGCCCGGACGTTCTCGATCCCGCATTGCTGCGTCCCGGTCGATTTGATCGCAGGGTCGTGGTCGGCAGGCCGGACGTTCGCGGACGCGAAGGTATCTTGAAGGTCCATACGCGCAAAATACCTCTGGACGAAGCCGTTGACATCAGCGTTATCGCACGAGGGACGCCCGGATTCACCGGTGCTGATCTTGCCAATATCGTGAACGAAGCGGCTCTCAATGCGGCCCGATACAACAAAAAGGTCGTGATGATGTCAGACTTCGAGATCGCGAAGGACAAGGTCTTGATGGGCGCTGAACGCAAAAGCATGGTGTTGAGCGACGCTGAAAAGAAGTTGACGGCGTATCACGAGGCCGGACATACGATGGTCGGGTTGAAGGTCCCTTCGGCCGATCCCGTTCACAAGGTCTCGATCATTCCCCGCGGAATGGCCCTTGGCGTCACCCAACAGCTTCCCGAGGCCGACCGTCACAGCTATACACGCGAGTATTTGCTCAGCCAGATCGCGATATTGATGGGTGGACGGCTTGCCGAAGAGATATACTTCGGTGATGACAAGGTAACGACCGGCGCTTCGAATGACATCGAGCGTGCGACCGAACTTGCCAGAGCGATGGTGTGCGAATATGGAATGTCCGATCTCGGCCCGTTGACCTTCGGTAAAAAGGAAGAGCAGATATTCCTCGGACGCGAAATCTCGCAGCATCGCGATTATTCTGAAGAGACGGCGATCAAGATCGATTCTGAAGTGAAGAAGATCATTGCCGCACAATACGACAACGCCCGAGCCATCATCACCAACAACGCTGACGCGATGGTCAGGCTGGCCGAGGCGCTTCTCGAACTCGAAACGCTTGACAGCGTTCAGATCCGGCGTGTTGTCGCCGGGCTGCCGCTGGACGGGACCGAACCGGTTTCGTCTACCACGGACGACGACGGTTCACCCGAGGTCGAGGAAAAAGGCGGACGCTTCAAGAAGCCGATCCTGCCTCCGATAACGCCGAACAATCCGGCAACGGCCTAAGGCCCGTTCAACCTGAACATAAAAAGGCAAAAGTAGTATTCTTACTTTTGCCTTTTTGCTTTTAAATGAAGTCCATGAAGTACTGGCAGACTTCCGGCCGCAGACTTCCGCTTGGCCGGCCGCTCGTAATGGGGATTCTCAACATCACGCCGGACAGCTTTTCTGACGGCGGCAGATACCTCTCGTCTGATGATGCACTTCGGCGTGCCGGCGAAATGATCGAGGAAGGTGCCGACATAATTGATATCGGCGGCGAATCGACCCGGCCCGGAAGCTCACCGGTCGATCCCGAGGACGAGATCGGCCGCGTCGTTCCGGTCATCGAAGCGATCGTCCGACGTTTCGATCGTCCGGTATCGATCGACACGAGCAAAGCTTCGGTGGCCGAAGCTGCGGTCAAAGCCGGGGCAGAGATCATTAACGACATTTCGGGCCTTCGGTTCGATCCGAAGGTTGCAGCGGTCGCGTCGGCGAATGGAACGGGCCTTGTGCTTATGCATTCCCGCGGCGAGTTTGGATCGATGCACAGCCTGGAGCCGGTCGCCGATATTCAAGCCGAGGTCAGGTCAGGTTTTGACCAAAGCATCGAGATCGCCACATCGAACGGCGTCGGAAAAGATCAGATTGTCCTCGACGTCGGTATCGGGTTTGGCAAAACACTGGATCAGAATCTCGCCCTGCTCGGCGATCTGGCCGGACTTATCCGCGATTTCGCCGAGTTCCCTTTTCTGATCGGCACATCGCGAAAGTCATTCATCGCAAAGATCCTCGATGAAGCTCCGTCCGATTCGCGCCTTGCCGGCAGTCTGGCAAGTGCCGTGATCGCCGTCTGGCAAGGAGCCTCGATCGCTCGTGTCCACGATGTCCGACAGACGGCGGAGGCGTTCCGTATAGTCGATGCGGTCCGGCGATCGGTCGATTAAATATCCGACGGCACAAGCTCAAGAAATGTTGCGATCTCGACGATCTTTCTCTTGTTCAGACAGACCATTCCGCCGCCAATGCCGCCGCCTGTTTTTGTCGTCCAATCGGTTCGCGGATCGCGCCAATCGCCAGAGTTGCCGTCGAGGCTTTCGATCTCGTCGCCTTGCACGTCGCTGACCAGGCCGAAATGGTGGGTCGTTTTGCCGCCGACAACGGGCATGTAATAGAGATCGCCCGGCCTCGGGTTCGTGGTCTTGGGAAAGGCCTCGAGCATCCGCCCGGTGGACTTGTTGCCAAGCGGCGCCTTTGCGATCTTCCCCGTCAAACCTGCCCGGTCGACACACCAATGAACGAAGTGGGTGCACCAGCTTACCTGCAGATGTGAGGTGACCGTCTGTGTGCACGAAAAGTCGATATACTCCTTTACCCGTGCAGGATTCGATTTCAGGCTGTTACCGATCTCCTGGTATCCGACAAACAGAACTACATCCCTGAATCCCATAAAACACTCGCTGCTCCTTTGTTGACGACGCCTATTTTCCGTTTAATTTGCTGAATGTCAAAAGCCGCTCGACGCAGCCTGCCGATAAATCGAAAATTCGGGTAGAATAATGTAATTCTGATATGGAAATACTTCGTCCCATGCTTTCACGGACACTCAGATCGCTTGCTGTCGTAACGATCTCATTTGCGGTTTTGGGTTTTACCGACTGCTACAAACCGGTCACAAATTCGGGCCTGCCCAAGAATATTCGAACCGTTGCCGTTCCGGCATTTCAGGCCGAAGCGAAAGGGCTCCGTTATCGGGTCGAATCTAGATTTACCGAAGCCGTATCGCGTGAGATCATCCGACGCGGGAATGGCCTCAGGGTTCAGGGCACGACCCGCGGGGCTGATGCGGTCATCGAGGGCACGATACGCGATTTCAGCTTTACCGGAGTTCTGCTGGACAGCGAAGGACGTGCTCGCGTATACGAGGTGACGATCGTCGCTGCTGTAACGATCCGAGACCTTAAAGAAGAAAAGATCCTGTTCGATAACCAGAATTTTGTGTTCCGTGATTCGTTCGAATTCTCCTCAGATCCGCGATCGTTCTTTAACGAAGAAGACCCGGCGGTCGAGCGGATCGCACGGTCGTTTGCTGAGGCCGCCGTTTCGGCATTTGTGAACGGCATCGGTGTGCGCGACGAAAAGAAATAGGCCGTTCGGGTTTTTGATATGCCGGAAACGTCGAAAGACGCATTGAGAGAACAGCTGAAACGCCGCGAGATCGCGCCGGTGTACGTACTCCATGGTCCGGAATCCGCCCTTCGTGACCTTGCCGCCAAGACGATCGCAGATCTCGCATTTTCTGAAGGCGAGTTTCGTGATTTCAACGAGGACGCCTACAGCCTCAGCAACGCTGAGAATCTGCGTTCGGCCCTCGCCGCAGCCGAACAACTCCCGATGATGGCCCAAAGACGTGTCGTTCAGATCACCGACGCACGGATCGCCGCAACAGCGCAACGCGACACACTGAAAGAAGAGTTTGAACCAGTGCTGGCGGCATACCTTTCGAACCCGTCGCCGCAGACCGTTCTGATAATACTTGCCGATGAGCTTAACGGTAGTCGAAAGATATCGAAGCTCCTGTCAAAGCACGCGGTCGTGGTCGAATTCAGGCGTTTAGAAGGCGCTGAGCTCATTCGATGGGTAAAGGGCAATTTTGAACAACTCGGTGCACGGATCGACGAGAATTCCGTGCGCCATCTTATCTCTTTAACAGGTTCTGATCTCCGCAGGCTGTCGGGCGAGATAGGCAAGCTGGCGACAGCCGCGATAACAAACGGGATGGTCACGGTCGATCTGATCGATGACCTGGTCAGCCATAAAGCCGAACTTTCAAATTTTGACCTCACCGATCACCTCGTTGCGGGCCGAAAAAGCCAGGCGATCGCCGCAATGCGAAAAATACTCAGCGACGGAGCAGAACCGCTCGCCCTGCTCGGGCTGATCTCATACAATTTCCGACGGCTGCTGATGGCAAAATCGATGATGGAGAGCGGGGCAGAGCGTTCGGATATCACCAGAATCGTGAAATTGCGATACAGCGATCAGGAACCGTTCCTGGCCGCGGCACGGCGCGCCGAGACACGACGGCTTGCTTCGATCCTAAAGCGGCTCGCTGCGGTCGATCTGGCAATAAAAACGTCGGTCGGCGGAGGCGGCCCGCAAGGCTCCGCAATGCAGATCGAGATGTTGGTAAGCGAAATTGCTACGTCCGCAGGCCAATGATGGCGTAGCGGACGTCCTGTGAAATGTGAGATGTTGATTGTAGGGGCAGCAATTATGGCTGCCCGATGTCTTTGTACCTGGGAAAGGAAGACGGGCCGGGACTCGCCCTGCCCCTACAATTCTTGCGATAGGCACCCTCGCCCATCAAATGCCGTCTTTCAGACCGTCAGATCGGTTCTACGCCGAGCCCGATATTGAGATAGTGATAGAGATCGTTGAAATCCAAAACAGCGCGATTCAATATTAGCGGCAGCTGCGGAATGTCGCTTGTGTTCACGATCAGATTCAGGTTTCTGAGAAATGCCTCGTGAGCGTTCATCGTTGTACCGCCGTCTTCCAGCGAAACAAGGAAAAGCCGTCGCCGCTCTGACGAGTACATCGCGTTCGCCTTTTGCTGCAATATCGCTGCACCGCCAAACTCGGCCGCGAAATCAGGCGAGAATATCACGATCTCGGTCTTTCCCTCGCGAAGCCTTTCGTTAGCCTGAGCCGGTGTTTCTGCGATATAGACCTTATAACCAGCCTCTGCCAGCTTTTTGGCAACCTCGTCCTTGCGCTCGCCGAGGCAAAGCAAAACCCGCCGGGGCTTTTTGCTTATCTCGTCGTTCGTTTCGAGCGACGCACCGCCTGTCTGCAAAGCTGACAACAGCGATTTGAGCGCATTGTTTATCTCGAACTCCGATTCCTTTGCCGCAAACTCTTTCGAACCCTCTGAAGCCGCGGGTGCAGGCTGGTTGGCTTCGAGCTGTTGCGCGGTGGGCGATATCGGTGCCTTTGAGTCTTTCGTGGCCCGCAGCATGTTCTGACACCGAGGACATCGGACGGTAAAGTTACCGTTCGGTATCTTCGATTCGTCTACTTGCAGCGAAACCGAGCAATTGTCACAGCGAATGATCATAATCGTTTGATTCGAACCGATCTGTAAGGCGGTCGGGATCGGTTGCCTACTCCATCATGTCAAGAACCGAACTCGTGCTCGGGACCGCCGGCGGCGGCGGAGCGAGCGGCTGTACTGCCGGCATCGATCCGTTCTGGTTAACGTAATCTTCGGTCGAGGAAAGACCCTTAAGCTGCAGCAGCAGGTTGTTCTGATTCGTCGCATACGAAAGGCCGTCTTCCAGCGTTATCGTTTTGTCCTCGATATATTTGCGGATGACCGAATCAAAATCCTGCATGCCGTCGATCTCACCGTCGCGGATAGCGTCCAGCAGGGTCTTACCTTCCGTTTCGCCTTTTTCGATGTACTCGCGCGTTCGCGGGTTCGACTTGAGGATCTCGACGGCGGCTACGCGGCCCTTGCCGTCGGCTCTTGGAATAAGCCTCTGCGAAACGATATAGCGAAAGGTCTGTGCCAAGCGAGTTCGGATGATACGTTCCTCGTTTTTCGGATAGAGCCCGATGATGCGGTCGATCGTCTTTGAAGCATCGATCGTGTGAAGCGTAGAAAGGACCAAGTGGCCTGTTTCTGCGGCCTCAAGAGCGATCTCGGCCGTCTCGAGGTCACGCATCTCGCCAACGAGGATGACCTTGGGCGCTTGCCGAAGGGCGGCTCTCAATGCAGAGGCGAAGTCCTTGGTATCGGCCCCGACCTCGCGTTGGTTGATCGTGCTTTTCTTATGATTATGAAGAAACTCGATCGGGTCTTCGATCGTGACGATGTGATAGCTCTTGGTCTCGTTTATCCGGTCGATGATCGCGGCGAGTGTCGAGCTCTTTCCGGATCCGGTCGGGCCGGTCAAAAGAACGACGCCGTTGCGGATATTGCAGATATCTTCCAGCTGAGGCGGTATCTTTAACGTGTCGAAACTCGGAACATCGTGCGGGATAACACGCATTACTATCGAATACGAATTTCGTTGCTGAAAAATGTTCACGCGAAACCGGCATTTTCCGGGCAGTGCATAGCTCAGGTCAGCCGTACGGTATTTTGCGAGATGCAGTGCGGCGTCGGCATTATCACGCAAGATCGACATCGCGATCATCTCGGTCTGAAATGCCGAAAGCTTTCCTAAGCCCATCGGGGTTGACGGGTAGAGCGTGCCGTTGATCTCGACCTGCGGTTTTTGATTGCAAGAAAAGTTTAGGTCGCTGACATTATCGGACACGAGCAACATCTGCTCAATAATGGGTGCTACGTCAAGCAAACTCATTTTTAGGAATACTCCTGAAGAAATTAACAAACAGGCGGGGCAAGGTGAGAAGAGCGGGTCAAGCAAATCCGTACAGGCGATCTGCTGAGACCATTATCGCTCACAGATCACGAGGAACGCAAGTACTTTTTTAATAAACTTTAACACTGTTTTGCATTTTGAGACCTCGGGCGTCCGCGTTCACTTAAGGTCTTAAGGCTACTTAAATCAGCGACGCAAGGCGTGCTTCGGCAGCCGAGGCGAGTTCGGTGAAGCGAGCCGCAATTTTTCCCGGTTCGCCGAGGACTGCACCAATGACAGCGGCTGAGTCAGCTCCGGCATCCAGCACGGCTGAGATGTTCGAAGCGTCGATTCCGCCGATAGCGACCAGCGGGATGTCCCCGATCGCATCGCGTACCTTTGCGATCGCATCAACGCCGACCACGGGATCATGATCGGGCTTTGAACCGGTAGGGAATATCGGCCCGAAAGCAATGTAATCCAAAGGCAGACGGCTGGCCTCGATCGCCTGCTCTACCGTGTGCGTCGAAAAGCCGATGACCGACTTTGGGCCGAGTAATCTGCGGGCCTCTGTGGGGGGAAGGTCGTCCTGGCCCAGATGGACGCCGTCAGCCCCGATCATTATCGCGACATCGACGCGATCATTGACTATCAACCGTCCGCCGGCAGCCCGGACAACTGCGAGGGTCTCGAGCGCCGCTTCAAAGAAACTGCCCGAACTCATTGATTTGTCTCGTATTTGTAAGAAACGGCAGCCGCCGTCGACGAGTGCCCTGGCCTGTTCTCGGTGGGTAAGGCCAGAAAGGCGTGTGTCCGTCAGCGGATAGACTTTTGGAAGGCGAAATTCAGGCACGTGGTCGTTGTAAGGCGTAACAAAGTCCTGGACAAGAAAGATCGGCTATACAAGCGATTTCATCATCAGATATCCATCCTCGCCGTCGCTGTAGTACTTCGAGACGCGCTGAACCGAACTGAAGCCGATCCCGCGATAAAGGCTCTGAGCCGCGGTATTGCTGACCCGGACCTCTAAAACGATCGTCGAGACGCCTTTAGCGGACATCGTCTTTTCAATATGCCTTACCAATTGCTGCCCAAGACCGCGTCGGCGATGCTCCGGGGCGATCCCGATCGTCGTCAGGTGAGCCGCACCGTCCGGATTCATCATCACGAACGCGAAGCCAGCCATCTTACCCTCAGCCGTTACCATGCGATATCCGACGGTACTTGGGTCGTTCAACAGGTATGAGAACGTGTGCTTCGTGTAGTTTTCGCCGTTTCTAAAGCACCTTGCGTTGATGTTCAAGAGCTCGCCCAGATCGCCGATCGACATCGGGCGGATCTCGTAGCTGGTCGGCGGCGCAGGCACGGTGTTCTCAGGCTCGGCGAAGTGCGGCGGCACGAACAAGTTTCGGATCGACTGAAATACGGCCATTGCTTTGAGGCACCAATGTCTAGACTATCAGCATGCAGTCGCCATAACTATAAAATCGATATCGCGATCTAACGGCATACTCGTATGCATTCATTATAAGTTTGTGACCGCCAAAAGCAGAAACCAATGCGAGCAGAGAACTCTTCGGAAGGTGGAAATTGGTGAGCAGACCGTCGATCGCACGGAATTCGTAACCGGGAAGGATCGTGAGATCAGCGTCACCAGATGAGGCTCGGAACTCACCAGTTCTTCCGATGACGGTTTCCAGGGTTCGTGTGGTCGTGGTTCCTACAGCGATGATGCGGCGGCCTTCGGATCTCGCCTTTGCCAGCTTTGCGGCGGCGTCTTCATTAAGCTCGTAGCGTTCCGGCTGGACACGGTGATCATTGAGCTTCTCGACCTTTACCGGTTCAAACGTCCCGTAGCCAACGTGCAGCGTGATCTCGATCACCTGAATTCCCTTTTCTCTTAATTCTTCGAGCACCCGAGGTGTGAAATGGAGTCCCGCGGTCGGAGCCGCGATCGCACCTGATCGACTCGCGTACACGGTCTGGTATCGCTGTCGGTCACGGTCCGGAGCGTCACGTTCACGTTTGATGTAAGGCGGCAGCGGCGTACGGCCAAATCGCTCGATCGCCTCTGTGATCGATCCCCGAGCTTGCAGCGACACGATCACATGTCCTTCGCCATCGCGCTGAATGATCTGCCCCGAAAAACCGTCGCCGAAAACTATCGATCGGCCCGGTGGCAGCCGTCGGGCGGGTCTTGCCAAGGCATCCCAGGTGTTTTCGGCGACCTCCTTAACGAGGAAGATCTCGACCGCGGCACCGGTATCAGAAGTGCCCAGCAGGCGAGCCGGGAAGACCTTGGTGTTATTCAGGACGAGAACATCGGTGCGATCGAGTATCCGGTGAAGATCGCTGAAACGGCGGTCCACGTATGTACCCGCCGTTCTATCGACATATAGCAAGCGAGAATCGTCGCGATGGCCGAGAGGTTCGGTCGCGACCAACTCGGGAGGAAGTTCAAAATCAAGCTCCGAAATGTGCATCGAAACCAAACATTTTCTTGTGAGCAAAGGACTTTTTGATTATACTTGTTGAGACGCCCTTTAAGAAATCGATGGGTCGCGGCTTGGCTGCGCCGGAACCGCGTACATCGAATTGGAGGCGCATGATCGGATCGTCGCTTTTAGCCGTTGGGTCAGCGTCAACGATGTTGCACGATCGGTCGTTCAAGGGGGAATTCTCGAACAGGTGCCGTTTGCCATACTCGGGAGTTTGTCTCTTCACATGATTTGGGGTTTACCGTAACAAGATCAAGGAGATTACCATGCGAGTATTTAGATTTGGGATTTTATGTTCGCTAGCGGTGGTTGCTTTCGTGGCCGCGTTATCGACCGAGATAATGGGTCAGGATGAAAGAATGATGGGCGGCGGGCCGGGGATCACGGTCTTTGAGGATCGTAATTTTCGCGGTGACGCCGCTACATACCAGACCAATGTTTCGAACCTGCCTTCAAGGTTCAATAATCGAATTTCGAGCATTCGCGTCGGCCCTGGCGAACAATGGCAGGTCTGCGATCAATCGAATTATCGTGGCCAGTGTGTGACCATATCTGGCGAAGAGAGTGATCTGCGCCGGAATGATTGGGACAACCGCATATCGTCGCTGCGTCGGTTGAGCGGCGGTGGTGGAGGCGGCTGGGGCGGCGGCGGAAACACGGTTCGTCCCCCAAACTGGGCCCAGGGAGTATTTTACGGTACGGGACCCCGCGGCGAACAGATAACCTTGACCATCGCTGCCAACGGCAGCGTGAATGCGAGCGTCAACGGTGGAATGACCTACGGCAGATTTACGGCGGGCAATTATATCAACCTAGGCGGCGCGGTCGCGCGAGTAACCCGGCAGGGTAACCGTATCCTCACGACCAGAACCGACAATGGCGAACGTATCTACTATACGCGCACCGGCGGTGGCGGCGGCGGATGGGGCGGCAATAGCGGTAATCAGATCTCGCCGCCGAGTTGGGCTCGCGGTACGTTCTTTGGCACTGCACCCAACGGCACACAGATCATTCTTACGATCGCGAGCGACGGCAGCGTTACTGCGGACGCTGGCGGTGGGCTGTCTTATGGGTCTTTCACGAGCGGTAACTATCTCAATATCAACGGAGCCACGTCACGCGTGACCTCGATCAACCGCGGCATTCGAACGACGCGAACCGACAACGGTGAGATCATAAATTATCGTCGTAGGTAACCGCTCAGAATGCGTATTCCGAAGTTTCGAAGCGCGTTGTTCAAAAAGAAAAACAGCATACCGAAAACGGTATGCTGTTTTTTTGTCCGAACCTATCCTGTTGGATCAGTTCGTTATTACCTCGTTTGAATTATTTATCATAATATCACCCCCAGTAGCATCAACTTTACAAGCCGCCGGGCAGCCGTGTCAAGATTTTTCGCCGTAGTTTATCAGGAGGATTTTGAGTGGTGCCGGAGGTCGGACTCGAACCGACATGGGATTGCTCCCGCCAGATTTTGAGTCTGGTGCGTATACCAATTTCGCCACTCCGGCGCGAATTTCTGATATTAAAACTCTTGGCTTTCCAGGTCAAGGCACGTTACCGATTCCGGGTACCGGCAGATCCCCATTAACCCCGAACTGACGGACGCTAACGCCGCCGGTCGAGCTGAAGAGCGAGTACCATGCCGCTGTCGACGGCCGATAGACGGCGATGTCTGCTCGCCCGTCACCGTCAAGATCGCCCTGCAGCGGACGGTCTGATGCAGCACCGAATTGCACTGCGCCGAAACCCTCCGCCGATCGCAGCAGATACCATGTGCCATTCTGTGGACGGAAAACGGCTATGTCATCGATCTCGTCGCCATCGAAATCGCCGGGCGTCGGCAGATCGCCGGATAGGCCAAAGCCTTGGTATGTGATTCCGCCACCCGAGCGGTAAACGTACCACACGCCATTACTTGGCCTGAAAACGGCAACGTCGTCGCGCCCATCGCCATCAAAATCGCCAGCCGCAGGTATGTCCTCAGGCAAGCCGAATGCCTGAATTCTCACGCCGCCGTCCGAACTCTGAAATATATACCAGACACCATCGGCAGGACGATAAACCGCTATATCGGCCTTGCCATCGCCATCGAAATCAGCAGGTGTGACGCGATCGCCTGCTGTTCCAAATCTGAGTGTGCTCACCGTCGCGTCCGAGCTTCGCGTTATCCACCATTCGCCGGACTGCGGCCTAAAGATCGCGACGTCCGCTTTGCCGTCACCGTCGAAATCCGCGATCGCCGGCAGATCGCCGACTGTGCCAAACTGGATCTCGCTGATCGCCTCGCTTGAGCTTGCGACGATCCGGAAATCAGGGTCGGTTCCCGCATTGAGACGGTAAACACCAATGTCGGTTCTTCCGTCGCCGTCAAAATCAAAGCGGGCGCGGCCGGCGGCCGAACTGCATTCGCAGCTGTAGCCATCCGTGACAACGATGTCATCGATATACTGGCCCTCGCGAAATGTTCCGATGTCCGTCCCGATCCGCCAGCGAAGCCGAACACTCTGGCCGGCTGCGGCGGCGGGCAATTTCGCGATCGTATCAATGAACTGCGAGGCTTGAAAGATGCCGCTTCTTCCGGACCACCCAAGCCGTCCGGCAAGCGGGTTCTGACAGCAGGCGTCGATAGCGCCGTCATACCCGCCTGTAATGAATTGACCGCCGGCCGCAACTATGTCCTGCCAATCCGCGTCGCCGATCTTGATCTCAAAGACCGACCCGTCATAGAGCCGGTTGCGAAGAAACGTGGTCTCGAGCTCGTACCAATTCCGGAACCGGATCTCAGCCGATGAACTATCGATCTGCAATGCCGGCGAGATAAGCTCGTTCACGCCGCGTTGAAGCGGAGCGGGCGAGAACATCGAGTTCGGACCCGATTGCGTCCGGTTCGTCGAGGTTCGCCACAGCTGATGATTTTCTGAGGACGTGGTCGTCCATCCGGCTGGCAGAGCGGGCGCGGCGACCGAGTCGAAGTTCTCGCTGAATGCGACCTTACGGCGACCGGCCCGGATCGGTAGCATGAGCTCCTCTATCGGCCGGCCGGGCGATTGCAAACGAAATCGAAGTTCGACCAGTGTTCCGCACTTCACGTCGGCGGCGACCCGGAAACTGAAAGGCCTCGTTGCCGCCCCGCCGACCGGGATCGTTCCGTAGTTCTGCGGCGGCCCTGTATTCGTTATCCCGCCGCCATCGATCAATGTCGCTGTAAGGTCAGGCGCCGGAGCCGCTCCTGTATTGCTTAGGCGCAAATTGATCGTCACCGATTCGCCGGGCTCAGGGGCTTGATCGATACTGCAGCTTTCGGCTCCGAATTCGATGTCGGGCTGATCAAAAACTGGGATCGGTTCGAGCCCTAGAGCGACCGTCAATGGTTCGCCCGTTCCCTGCGGAAGCGTCACATCTGAACTCGAATCCCGAAAACCCGGCGCACTTGCCGTAACACGGTACTGTCCGGGAGGCGCGATCATTGCGGGCGTAAGTCCGTCGGCGCCAGAAAAACGAAGATACGGGTATGCGCTCTGGATGGTCGACGGCGTCACAGCAAAACGCGCGTTCGCTATCGGCGTATTCAAAACAGAGTTGCGGATCGATCCTCGAAGCCTTCCGGTCGGGGCCGCTGCACATTCCGCGAACTTGAAACGTCCGATACGCGTAAGCCAACCGAGGTCGCTCCATTGTTCGCTTTCCTGCGAGTAATAGGCATTCGTCAACCAGAACGTGCAGTCATCCGCCGGATCGGCACTCAAGCCGCTGTATTCGCCCCATCGCCACCCAAAGGCCTTCTGAACGCCGGTTCCGTCGATCAGTGTTGCTTCGGTCCTGAATGCTCCTTGCGGATCATCCGCAAGCCTTCCTGTATAGAGTATCGACGGTTTCTTGTCCTCATTAGCAAGATTGTATTGAACTGCAAGATTACCTTCGTGATCTTGAGCCGCCGACGCGATCCATCGCGAGACACTGGCATCGCCGATCGTCGCATCGACAAATGGCTGGAATCCGGCGGCCGAATTTCGCAGCTCGTAAACCCTCACCCCGGCTCGATAAATGCTCCCGATCGGCGATGTCCGAACGGTTTGGTTCACAACCAGCGACTCATGCGAGCCGAAGTTGCGATAGGCCAGGCGGTGATTCAGCCGATCGCTCTGCGAATCGAGAAACTCGCCCGGCGGCGGCTGAGCAATGTCGGGCCTCCCTTTCGGGCTCGTCGGGTCGAAAGGAGCAACGGCTATCGGGCTTTCGTTTCTTTCGGTAAATGTCGAAGCGACCCCATCGTCGAAATCTGCGTCGAATTCGAACAATCTGATCGTGTCTGCCGGGTCGCCGTATTCGGTCGCCGTATAACTCGCGAAAATGCCCGGTGTTCCCGGTGGAGGCGGTCTGAGGCCGTCGAGGTCGGACGGCAGAAATCCGCGGCGGCGGATCGGGGTGGTCATATTCAATCCGAAATACACGTAACCAGCGGTAGGGTCACCGGCGATCATCTTTTCGCGGTCAAAGGCAAACGCCCCGCTTCCCGTGTAGTCCGAACCGAGATACTCGTCTGTCGTCATGTAGTAGGCATCGGTCCATACGCCAAACTTCGGAAAATCGTTGATCTTCACGTTCGGCATCACAAATTCGTACGCAAAATACTCGCCGGTTGGGTCACCCGACTTTGAAATGGCGACCATCTGCCGAAACGGCGGAAAAGCCGAGCAGACCTGGCTGATCAGCCATCGGTCGGCAAGCTGATCGTACAAGACGACCGGAAGCCCGTCGTTCCGGGTGGAGCAGACCGTACCAAGCGGAGCAAAAAGCGTGCTGATCCTGAACGGCGGCAAGAGCGGCTTGCCGGACTTGTCGTAGATCCGTATTAACGAGTTCACGGCTTGAACGTAATGATCCGGCCCTACGTCGCCATTCATGTCCGGCGGCAGTATCAATAGGTTGAATATGGTGACGTTGTCAAAATTAGCGATGCCGTCGAACGAAAGCGACGGCGCCGGCATCGGTACACCCGCCGGTGTCGAAAATACATTCTCGTCACCTGATCGCTGGTTCGGCTCTTCATTGGTCGAGCGTCGGTCAAAACGGTCAAAACCTATGGCGGCATTCGGGGTTTTCGAAGTGACAAAGCTGCCGGATGTAAGTAAGTTCAGCGATGCGGAAGAGTGGCCAAACGCCACCGCCTGTTTCGTGATCGGCCCGACGACCGTAATGGCCGGGGCCTGTGCCTTGACCTGTGAAATGACGGACGTGAAGATCGACAATATCGCAGCCAGGGTAACGCAAAAAGCAGCCTTATATCGCATCAGATCTTTCTATTTCAGTCAGGCCGAGGGCAAAACTCGTCGGTGCTCAAACCTCGCTCAGAATGACGATCTCGGCGCGGCGCTTTGCATCGTCAAGAAACGCCTCGATGGCTGCGGCTATCCGATCTTCCGTCAGGATCTTGTTTATCTCGCGTCGTTTCTCATCAAGCGTCGGCATCAGCAGGTCAGGGAAACGCCTGCGAAAATCAGGAACAAAGAAATCGCGGTAATAATTCGCCTCATCCTCCGATGTGACTATTATGAACGACCGAAAACGGAAATCAAGATATTTGTCGATCGAAACGCGCTGAGCAATGATCCGTTCGAAATTGTCGTCCCTGATCGATCTGAATCCGACGGCCCGCAGCCGGCTCTCAAATTCGGCAGTGGTCGGAAAATAGGTCAGTATCTCGGCGATCTTGTCGCTGATCTCTTTTTCGGTCGGGGGATTTCTCGGCAACCTTTCGGCCTCTAAAGCAAATAAACGCTGATCTATCAATAGGTTAAGAGCCCGGTTAAGATCGGCCGACGCCGGCGGCGATAGAGAGACGTTCGGCTGAAGGGCCAATTGCCACCTGAGGTCCGAAAGTGTTATCAATTCGGTCCTCAACCCGTCGCTCACGGTCGCAACTGTTTTGTCAACAAGGGTCTGTCCGGGCGCGTTCATTACGGCCGCGACCAACAGTGTAATCATCAGCAGTGAATTGAGCGGGCCTGTCTTCCGGCTTTTGAAACCCATCTGTAATCAGATTCTTACGCGAATTCGGACGCCCGTCAACTTGCAAATAAGTGTTAAAACTATTGACTTTTTGTACAAAAAGTTTTTTAATTGCTATGGAAGTTCGGAAGTTTCCCAAGTCGTAAACCCCGCCGATCAAGCCAACATTCCCACTTCCGTAACCGACAGACAAAAGGCGATTTAGAACCACCGATGTCAATTTCCTCCGCAGCAAAAAGACCGGCAGGAGCTAGTATCCGGTTTGGCCAGGGTACAGAGTCTTCTGCTGAGCTTAAGTTCATTTCCGATCTTGGGCGGAGTCTTTTGTTCACTGTCCATCCCAAAAAGGTCGCTTCACGCGTCGCAGACGCGTTACAAAGCGGCGTCGGCGCCGAGATCTGCGGATTCATAGCCGAGCTGGAGAATATCGGGGTCGTCAGTTGTGCGTTTGATGCAAAGGGCGAGATACTCACTGGTTTCTTTGAACGCGAACGCTTTGAACGCTGGCTCGAACTTCTTCCGCCTCAGATCGGATACTGTGAAGCGGATCCGGAACAATTCTTGCTATCGGGTACGGCCCATCAGGCCGAGTTCGTCTCGCCGCTTCACATAAACGGCGACATTCGCGGAGCGATCGTTGTCGGGTTTGCTGACAAGCAGGAGTTGAACGAATCGAAGGGCAAGCTGATCGAGACAGCAACGCAGATGGCCGCGATGAGCGTCAACCTTTCAGCACATTACGAAGCGGCTATCAACAATTCGATCACGCGGGCACGCGAAGAGCACCGTCGGTTTACCGAGGCAGTACTCGATGCCCTGCCTGTTTCCCTTTATGTGGTCGATCGCGACTTTCGGATCGTCACCTGGAATCGACATCGCGAGATCGGTATACAGGGCATCCCTCGCGACTCAGCGATCGGGCGAAACGTTTTCAATGTACTTGCACGCTATCCCGAGGGTAAGGTCCGTCAGGAATTTGAGCGTGCATTTAGGACCGGCGAGATCGAACGGATCGAGCAGCAGACGGTTGCCGACGATGGTTCGACAAAATACTGGATGGTAAGCAAGGTGCCGATGCGTGACCCCGAAACCGGCGAGGTCACACACGTGATAACGGTCGGCGAGGACATCACCATGCGCGTCGAGGCGATCCATGCCGTTGGCCGGGCTGAAAAGCTCGCTGCGGTCGGCCGGCTCGCCGCCGGTGTCGTGCATGAGATAAACAACCCGCTCGCCACGATCTCGGCCTGCGCCGAGGCACTGGAACATCGCGTCGCTGACGGAGCCTTTGACGGATCTGAAGCGATCGACGATCTCAACGAATATCTTGGGCTGATCAAGAGCGAGGCCTTTCGCTGTAAATCGATCACGATGGGCTTGCTCGATTTCAGCAGAATACGTACCGGCGACCGCAACCCGATAGATATTGCCGACATACTTCGGTCATCGGCAAATCTGATATCTCACCAGAAACGCGGCGACAACATCGAGATCTCGGTAGAGATCGAAGATAACCTGCCCGCCGTCAACGCCGATGCGGGCCAGATCCAACAGGCGGTCATCGCATTGGCCACGAACGCGATCGACGCGATGCCGGACGGCGGCAGACTCTGGATCCGAGCCGCTGCACGCCCCAATCGACTTGCGATCGAGATAGAGGATACAGGTATCGGAATTCCGTCAGAAGACCTTTCGAAGATCTTCGAACCATTTTTCACGACCAAAGAGGTCGGTAAAGGCACTGGCCTCGGCCTGGCTGTCTGCTATGGCATCATCACAGATCACGGCGGCCGCGTGAGCGTCCGTTCGAACGTCGGTAAAGGCACCACCTTTACTATTTACCTCCCGATCACGAGGTGATCGCATCACTCCGGCCCAAAACCTCTCCCCGTCCCGCACCTCACTTGATACGATATGGCTAAGTTACTTGTAGTTGATGACGAAAAGAATCTCCGTTTGGTCGTTCAGAAAGAGATGACCCGCAACGGGCACGAGGCCGAGACCGCGGCCGACGGCGAAGCTGCGTGGGAGATGCTCGAGGCAAGCGATTACGACGTTCTGCTTTGCGATATCAATATGCCGCGTCTGGACGGGATGGGGCTGCTGAAACGTCTTCGTGAGAAAAGCGCCAATGCGCCCGAGGTCATAATGCTTACCGGGCAGGGTACGGTCGAGACCGCGATAACGGCGATGAAGCTTGGCGCTTACGATTACCTCACGAAACCCTACCGGATCGCTGAACTTACGGCATTGGTAAAGCAGGCGGCTGAAAAGAAACAGTTAAGGACCGACAATCAACGTCTGAGGGCACAGATCGAACGCAGCAGCGGATCAATGCCTGAGATAATTGCCGAGTCGCCGCAAATGAAAGAGGTACTGAGGCTTGTTCGCCGGGTCGCACCGTCTGAGACCTCGGTTCTTATAACGGGTGAATCGGGAACCGGCAAGGAACTGATCGCACAGGCCATTCACCGATTGAGCAGCCGAGCTGACAAGCCCTTCATCGATCTTAATTGCGCCGCGCTCCAGGATACGCTTCTCGAATCGGAGCTTTTCGGGTACGAGGCCGGTGCTTTCTCAGGCGCGCGGGCGCGCAAGCTCGGGCTCTTCGAACTTGCTGACGGCGGCACGTTGTTTTTGGACGAGATAATGGAAATGCCGTCGCAGCTGCAATCGAAATTATTGCGGGCCCTCGAAACGCGGACGTTCTTTCGTGTTGGCGGTGTCAAGAAGGTGGAGGTCGACGTTCGCCTCGTCGCGGCTACAAATAGAGACCCTGGCCAGGCCGTCGCCGAGGGCATTTTCAGATCGGACCTGATGTATCGGATAAACAGTTTTGAGGTGAATATCGCTCCATTGCGCGAACGCCGCGAAGACATCGAACCCCTTGCCCAACACCTTCTCCAAAAGGTCGCTGGCGCAACTCCGCCAGTTCTGACACAGCCTGTGATCGAAGCGCTTACTGCATTTTCATGGTCAGGGAATGTTCGGCAGCTTCGCAATTGCCTCGAGCGGGCGGCCCTGCTTGCCGACAACGGGCGTGTGACGGTAAAAGAGCTTCCGCCCGAAGTCATCTACCGGAACGAACCGTCAAACGTCTCGGTAAACTATGCTTCGCAAGGGCATAGCGGAGTCAGTTCGTTTCAGAACACCTCGCCTGTGAACCTTCGCGATTCAGAAAAACAACAGATCATCAATGCTCTCGAGCGGACCGGATGGCACCGCGGTAAGACCGCTGAGCTGCTCGGCATCTCGCCATCGACACTTTATCGCCGCCTCCGCGAATACGATCTCGATGTCCGATAGCTCGCTGATATATTATTTCGTTAGAGGTGTCCGACACATCGCAACCTAGGCTATAACGGCATCGAGCAGCATCATCAATCCGAACCCGATAAATAATGAAACGGTCGCTCCGTTCTCAAAGCCGGGCCTGTGCGTCTCGGGTATGATCTCGTCGCTTACGATGAAGAGCATCGCACCTGCCGCGAACGCAAGGGCCAAGGGCAGGATCGTACCGGAGACCATCAGGATCGAAGCCCCGAATAGACCGCCGACGATCTCGACCAGGCCGGTTAGCCCTGTAACGCCGATAGCAAACAGCATCGAGTAACCCTGCGACCTTAGTGCGACGGCAACCGAAAGGCCTTCCGGGATGTTCTGCAGCCCGATCCCAAGCGTCGCCCCCAAACCCGAACCCGCGATGCCGGATGCGTTCGCGACGCCGACCGCGAGCCCCTCAGGAAAGTTGTGTATCGCGATCGCGATCACGAAGAGCCAGATCTTCTTCAATCTGGGAGCATCTATGATCCCGTCATGTCCTTTCGCGAAATGTTCGTGCGGTACAAGTTCATTGACCGCCCAAAGTACGAATCCGCCGATGAACAGAAAGATGATCGATCGGACAACGGCATTGGTATCGGAATAACCAAGCGCCTTCGAGTTCTCGATACTCGGCAAGAGAAGCGAGAAGACGGTCGCGGCAAGCATCACACCGGCAGCGAAGCTCAACAGATTGTTATTGAGTTTTTCGTTGAGCCGGTCTAGAAATAATGCGGGCGCCGCCCCAAATGCGGTCGCGCCGAATCCGGCGATCGCGGTTGCGAGCAGGGCCGATGCCAATGGATTTGCAGCTTCAGTCATTCGACAATCGAAGTATCAGACTTCGATCTTCCGCATACGATCCGATGCCCTTTAGCGATTACCTTCGATCACGTATTTGACGACGTAGGCCCGCAGTTTCTCTCGATTGTTTCGCAGGTAGGCCGGGTGATCCTGAGCGATCCCGGCGTCAGGAAGCGCGAGCAGAATGAAGGCTTCAAGCAATCCGTCACGATCGAGTTTTTCGATGATCTGTATCTGCGGACTCAGGCTCTTGGCCTTAAGGGTTTTCGCCATTTTCACTACATCACGCAGGGCTTCGGCTTCTTCGGCAAGAGACGACCTGTAAGTACTCTCCGTCGGATAGGCCCTGGCAAACTTTTCCTTTCGCCAGATTTCTTTGGTCGCCAGATATGCCATCCATGCCATCGAGCCGTCGTCGGCCAGCGGATCGATATTTATCGTCGATTTTGATTTTCCGTCAGCTCCGACCTCGGTTTTGGGCGGGTCGACGCGCGGGTGGGCAAGCTTCGTACCGGTCGCTTGTCCCCATTGGAGAAGACCGTTCAATGCGAATCGGCTATAGGGCTCGGTTATCCATGCCTCGATGTACCGCGCTCGTGCCTCGTCGAATTTCCTCTGCCGCATCAGGGGCGTCGCCGAATACCGATATGCCGTTTCCCTGTTCGGATCGATCGCGATCGCCTTCTGATACCAGATCTCGGCATTGAGGTAGTCGTTCTGTTTCAGATACATGTCACCGCTGAAAAGCGCGGCGTGATAGTTCGTCGGGTCGGCTTCGAGCGCCTGTTTGTAAAGATCTAGCGCTTCTTCGATCTTGCCTTGCGTGAATGCCTGCTCACCAGCATATGTTAGAGCGTGTGACTGCGGAACCTGCGAGAACGGGGTGCCGTCGCTGCCGTCCTCCGGGATCGAACCGATCATTGCATCGACGAAGTTCGTGGCCTTACCGAGTTCTTTCGCCTTGATGAATGAGTTGCGGGCTGCGATCCGTACCTTCTTGCGTTCGGCCGTATTCGGTTCGTTTATCGCTTTTCCGAGTAGCGCCGTTCCGAGCTCGATATAAGCTTCAGCGTCTTTCGGATCGAGAGCGATTATCTTCTCAAGTATCGGCACGGCCTCGGTCATTCGGCTTTGCTTCATCAAAGCCTCGGCCTTAAGCCAGAGCGTAGGCGTATCGTCCTGTGCCTGAACTGCCTGTGCCGCGACGGCAAACACGATAGCGATCGTGGCAAACCCGAAGAGGGTCAACCGGAACTTTGTTTTGATCATGATCTCACCCTTTTACGAAGAACTATGCCTATGATGCTCAAATACTAGCAGAAGTGATGCTCTCCGCTCCAGATTTGCTGATCACCGACGAGATTCGATCGCAAAGACGAACCTCCGATCGGAAAGGGGAAGAAGGTCCGCCGTATAGCGGAGTTTCAGCTTTTCGAGGCCTTCGCGAATGTTCTCTCCGGCAAAAAATACCATCTTCCTTTTGCCTGCCCATTTGATGACCTTCGGGAGACGTTCGGCAAATCGATCAAGTGCGCGGCAAGTTACGACATTGGCGTTCCCCGGGTCGCATTCCTGAAACGCCCGGTCGATGACAACGGCGCGATCCTGCAGGCCGAGTTGTGTCAGTGCGTGCGCAAGGTACTCTGCCTTTCGTTTCTTTGATTCGATCAGAACGGCGCTGATCTCGCCGTTAACAAGCATGCACGGGATCGACGGCAGGCCGGCGCCCGCGCCGACATCAGCGATCCGCGGCTTGGCAGGAAGATAGCGCAGAAGAACGAGCGATTCGAGGATATGCCGCGTCGCAAATTCACTCGCCGAACACGGGCCGACGAGGTGGAGCAACGCGTTATGCTGCATGACGACCTCGTAGTGACCTGCGAGGCGATCGATCGCGTCGTCGGCAAGCGTCAAACCAAAGGCCGACTGGTTCTCTTTTATCGATTCTATGAATTTGTCTCGCATTCCCAGCTGATTTCTTTTTCAGATCCGCGATCGGCGAAAGATCGAAATAAAGAAACGGGAGCCGATCTTCTCGACTCCCGACTCTTTACTATAAACGAAAATGTGGTGCGGACGAATGGAATCGAACCATCACGGGATTGCTCCCACAGGCTTCTGAGACCCAAACTTCAACCATTGACTATCAACAACTTAGACGTGTAACATACTGATAGTACGAGGGTTAGCTGGACAACGGCCGACATTTCCGATCTCCTATGCGACACCAGCGGACGGCTTTTCGGGTAGCTTTCTACGCGAAAATCTACCCGAAAGGATCTCGGCGATGAAAATACCCGATAAATACATATCACAAGGTTACTTCGTTCGTGTCAACAAAGAGAAGACTATCCGCAAGGGGAAAGGTTACCACTATAGAGCCATCTTTGCGATTTTGGACGGTCAGAAATGGAATACGCAATCGAGTACGGCAGGGCTAACAACGAGGGACCTTGACGACGAATGGTTGGACGCGAAAGTCAAGGAACTTACGGAGAAAGGCAAAGACATCCTGCTAAATCCCGAAACGGTCAAGGGGTTCGCTGAAGCACATTACAAACCTTTTCTGAGGGATCACAAAAAGATTCAGTACGAGCAAGAATTCCAAAAGCTGGATGCTATCTGCGAATTCTTCGAGGACAAGCTCATCGATGAAGTAAACAAGTTGGACGTATTTGCGTTCAAAACCTGGCTTTTGAAAAGACCTTGTAAAAGGGGCAAAAGCGAGAGGAAGCGTTCAGATGCATCGGCAAATCGTGATCTCTCGAGTTTGCGCGGGCTACTGAACTTCCCAGAAGAGGTCGGCAAACGAAAGAGCCATATTTCATTCAAAAATATCCTCGCCAAAGAAATCCCTAAACGGGCGTATATCCCCTTTGAGGAATTCATGCGCGTGCTGGATAAATGCTATGAGGTTCCTAAGTGCAATCGATGGAAGCGGGATCGTTCGCATATGCGCTTGACGCTAATCGGTGGTTACACGACCGGATTGCGGATAGATGAACTGCGGCACGTATCACGCGGAATGTTAAGAACCGACTATACAAAGCGAATCGGCGTGATCAAGCTCGTGATAAACGATTCTCGAAATAAGATCCATACGAAAACGGTCGATATTTCAACTTGGCTTTACGACGAGATGGAAGCGGCCGGCGTTTTCGAACGCGATGACAACGAAAGAGTATTCGACACAACGAACTATTACAATCTGATCAAAGATCTCTTCCAACGAGCGGGCGTAAGTGATGACGTTTCATTTCACACGTTGCGCGCGGCAAACGCGACGGAACGCGATACGGCTGGTCAGAATCGAGAATCGATCCATGCGGGGCTGGGATGGGCGAAAGATGGCAACGTGCCTGAGAAACACTACCTGAGGTATCAGGACTACCACGTTATCGAAAAGGGATCATCCTACAATGTAAGACTGCAGAGGTTAAGGCAACATCACTCCGAAAGAAATGCAAAGAGGGATATTTTACCAGACGATTCCGTTCACGATAGTTGAGAAATTTTTTGTATCGCTCTGCCGATCCGATTCAGTAATCCGCGTTGATCCCAAGTTTTATCCGAGCAGATAGGAAAACTTTGCGACCGATAGCGAAAGCTCTAAGTTCGGCGTTTGAAAAGGTCGTTCGGAGTTCGTTCAAAGGGCTGGATCGGGTCGTCGTCCTCTCGGCTGATTCCCATAATCTCCAAGCTTTTCTGATTAAGTTGCCAGTACGGTTTGATCGCGATCTTTGATTTCTTGATGCCGCGACCGCAATCGAATTGCGGCTTCGTATGCTCATCAACGAAGAGAGCTAGTAGGATCACGCGAGACTGTGGATACCACGGTTCGGGACTGTGGTGTGGTCCATTCCCCATTCTCTCCAGCCAACGTAGCATTGCCGAGGTGTTTGATCTCGTTGAATTGCACGGAGTCTGGAGTGAGTTATGAATAAATGGAAACGAAGTCTTTGGCAAAAAATAATTTTACTCAGTTGCGTCGGTGGCTTCACCCTCTCAGCCGTTTGCCAAGCAGATCCTAACAAGACGCTTTCGCCTTATTTTTTCGTCAAGGGCGATCCAAAGATCGACCGCCTTCCGCTAAAAGACACGCGCGTCGACATCGCGATCTCCGGCGTGATCGCTGATGTGCGTGTCGTCCAAACGTATCAAAATGAAGGTTCGCGGCCGATCAACGCGACGTATGTTTTTCCGGCATCGACCCGCGCGGCCGTTTACGGAATGCGTATGAAGATCCGCGACGAGATCATCACCGCGAAGATAAAGGAGCGCGAAGCCGCCAAGCAGGAATTCGAGACGGCAAAAAAGGAAGGCAAGAGCGCGTCGCTGCTTGAGGAATCCAGGCCGAATGTCTTCTCAATGAGCCTTGCGAACATAATGCCGCGGGACCAGATTGAGATCGAACTTCGGTATACAGAGCTAATGGTGCCAACCGACGGCACCTACGAGTTTGTCTATCCGACGGTTGTCGGACCCAGGTATCCATCCGGTGACGCAAACAAAGCAGAAAACGGTTTTGTAAAAACGGCTTATTTTCATGAAGGCGACAAACCGTCCAGTACGCTTCATATTTCGTCAAGGATCTCAGCCGGACTTCCGATACAGGAACTAAGCTGTGCGTCCCACCAGATCGCGCCCCAATGGCAAAGCCCGAACATCGCACAGGTTACACTCGACGATGCAGACCCCTTTCAGGGTAACCGCGATTTCGTCTTGAAATACCGCCTGACAGGCGGGCAGATCGCCTCGGGACTTTTGCTTCTGCAGGGTGAAGAGGAGAATTTCTTTCTTTATATGGCGCAGCCGCCGCAACGCGTTGCCAAAGAGGATATTCCGCCTCGCGAGTACATATTCGTGGTTGATGTGTCCGGTTCGATGGAAGGCTTTCCGTTGGACACGTCGAAACAACTGCTTGAGGACCTTATCGGAAAATTGCGGCCTACGGATTATTTCAATGTAGTGCTTTTTGCCGGTGATTCGACCGTCCTTTCGGAAACGCCCCTTGCAGCAAACCAGGAAAATGTCTCTCGCGCACTGGATCTGCTTTCGCAACAACGCGGCAGCGGCGGAACGGAATTGCTCGAAGCGATCAAAAACGCGATGAACCTGCCGAGCGAATCCGGCGTTTCGCGAAGCATTGTCCTGGTAACCGATGGTTATGTCTCAGGTGAAGCCGGCGTTTTCGATTACATACGCGAAAATCTCGGCAATACGAATGTCTTTGCATTCGGTATCGGGTCGTCGGTCAACAGGTTTCTGATCGAAGGCGTAGCCAAGGCTGGAATGGGCGAGCCGTTCATTGTGCTTTCGGAAAAAGAGGCTCCGGATGTGGCGACGAAATTTCGTGAATACATCGAAAGCCCAGTCCTAACGGACGTAAAGGTTCAGGCAAACGGTTTTGACGTTTACGATGTTGAACCTATGAATCAACCCGATCTGTTGGCCCAACGGCCTGTGGTCGTCTTCGGAAAATGGCGCGGACCGCTTTCCGGTAGGTTCGACATCACCGGCAAAACCGGACGCGGCGATTACCGTTCGAGCATCGACGTTTCAACCGTTATGCCGGACGAAGGCAATCGCGCATTGCGGTACCTCTGGGCTCGATCTCGAATCTCCGACCTTTCCGATCTTGCCTACGGCGAACCTGAAGCGGACAAGATCAGGGCGATCACCGACGTCGGTCTCAAGTACAACTTGCTGACGCGATATACGTCGTTCATCGCGGTACGCGAAAAGGTAGTCAACCCAGACGGTTCCGCAAACGACGTTGACCAGCCTCTCCCATTGCCCGTCGGCGTGAGCGATATGGCCGTCGGAAGCGAACCTGAAATGCTATGGCTCCTCGCGGTGATGACGGTGCTCGCGCTCATTTTGATGGTCCGTCGGCGGTTTTATTCAGGTGCCTTTTACGGAGCTCAACAATGAGTACCTTGCGGTCGAGAAAGCTATATCAGTTGGCGTCAGTGATCTCGGCTGCCGCTTTACTGAAACTATTTTACTCGACCGCGAACGTGAACCAACTACGATGGATCCTCGCTCCTACCTCCTTTTGTGTCGAGTTAGTGACAGGCGAGACGTTTCGGTTCGAATCGTACGCGGGCTACATTAACGAGGACAATTCCTTCCTGATTGCGGACTCATGTTCGGGCGTAAATTTTCTGATCGCCGCGTTCCTGATGCTGTCGGTATTGACACTTTGGGGCAAAAAGGAAGTCGCATGGCATGCTTTCCCGATTGCCGTTTGCGCAGCGTTTGTCACGACCATCGCAGCCAACACAGTCCGGATCGCAGTAGCACTGAAGTTGCACCGGATGAATGCGGGTGCACTTTGGATCAACCCGGAACAGATGCACCGTTTACAGGGGATCTTTATTTACTTCGGCTTTTTACTTCTGCTTTATTTTCTTTACGAAAAGCTCAATAGGGGCGATCGGATCGAAACAGCAAAACCAATGTCATTTATCCGCCGGCCTCTTGTCCCGTTGATGATCTACTGGCTCGTTACGCTTGGGATTCCAATCCTAAAGGGGGCGTATCAGAAAGGTTCGACGTTTTGGGAGCACCTCGCCTTTGTCGTCCTTACACCGCTGATCTTGATCATCCCGTTCATTCTGATAGATCAGCTCAAGCGTAGAAGGTCGACGCTCGTAAACGAACAGTGATCATACTTTGATACTCATTGCGAAACGATTTCCGCCGCCTTTTGATTCTTTCCATGCGACCTTTGCATTTACGAGGGAAGCACGAGCTTTGATGTTTGCGATGCCGCGACCCTTTGCCGTCGCTGCGTCCGGATTGAAAGTAGTTCCGTTGTCGTCGATCCTTAACTTCAACTGCCCGTCCGCGTTTATTTCAACCGACATCTCGACGTGGTCTGCGTCTGAGTGGCTTTTGACGTTTGTAAGCACCTCTTGGGCGATACGGTAGATTTGAAGCTGGACATTCATCGGCAGGTTGATCCGGTCCTCGAGATTGCTTTCGGCATTAAATTGTCGGTTTTCGATCGTGCTGTCGAGCAGGAATTCGAGCGACGCGATTAGGCCCACGTTTTCCAGCACGGACGGACTCAGGTCCTCGCAAATTCGCCTGATCTCGCTTGAGACGGCTTCGATCTCCGTGCGGAATTCCGGATTGTCGGGCAAGGTTTTGTCAGTCAGCATCATCAGGTTTCGCAGGTCGGCCAACGTCTGGTCGTGCAGGTCACGGGCAATCCGGCGGCGTTCTCGCTCGGCCTCATTAGCAAGGTCCAACCGGGCGGCGGCAAGTTCCAGGTTTCGCTGCTGAATTCGACGGTGTTCGATTATTGCCCATATCAACCCCAAGACCGCGATCGCAAGCAGCACACCGAGTGCAGAAGCTGTCCAAGGAAAGGGTGCCTTTGCTACCGAGAATCGGATCGCCAGCGGTTCTGACGGGAGCAGGTCACGGTTGAACGCGATCGATTCGATCGTGTATTCGCCCGGAGCGAGTTCAGCGGGAGCATATTGCTCATCGTTCGAAATGCGGCGGTCGATCTCTTTGCCGTTCGCGTCCGTAAGAACAAAGCCATACTGAAACTCTTCGGGAAACGTCCGGCTGCTTTGCCCCGCGACTTCGACCACCAAGGAGTTTTGCGGATAATCGAGGGCGATCGTTGACCGGATTTCGCTAAGTTCGTGCACACGCTGGCTCAAAATGCGCGTCGGAATAAGTTTCGGCGCTACCGTTCCCGGCTTGTAGGTGACCACGCCGCGATTGGTTGCGATCAGTAGGCCGTCACGTGTAGGTAAAATCGCAAATGCTTTTTCCGAAGGCAGACCTTGCTCAAATCCGAGGGAAGAAACTATCCACCCAAAACGTTTATCGCGCCGAGCGTGTAACAATCCGCGGGTCGTGGTTGCTGCCCATACATTCTCGTTTGTATCAGGATCGCTAACCCAAACGTCTCGAACATCTTCCGCATCAATGACCTTCTCGGGGATCTTTTCACGTAAAACGAAGAGACCATGCTGTCCAGCTATCCAGATCGGAGTTTGAAAACCAGCTTGCCATATCTTCCAGATGGCTCCGCTTCCAAGGACCTCCGGAGATATTTCTAGGGTCGCTCCGCCTTTGTCGAAACCGAACAGCCCACTGTTCGCCGTACCGATCCACATCTTATCTGCATTTCCGCCGAGCGATGTTACTGTTTCATTCGCAAATATTAGTTTTGCTGGTTCGGAAATATCGAAAACGCCTCGACCGTAAACAGCGGCATATAGTCGGCCCTGGTAGTAACTAATTGCGCGAGTATCGCCCTTGATCAACGAGCTCCCGACCAGGTCGAATATTCCTTCCGGCGTGCCGACAATGATCGAGTCTGGGTTTTTTGCGGAGGTATCTATCGCGTATATCGACCGCCCGCGAAACTGTTGCATCTCATTCCACTTCTTGCCATTGAAATCAAACAAACCTCGGTTCGTCCCGGCGAGTAGAGTCTTCAGCTCGGCGTTCCCGTTTTTTGTTTGGATATAGAAAAGCGAACGTACAAAATTGCTGTTCGGACTATCCGAAACGGTTTCCTGCGAAGCACCCGAACGATCAAACCGACTCAGGCCACGGTTTGTACCGATCCACAAAACGCCTTCACGATCGGTGAATAACGTAAATATATTGTTCGAACGCAGGCCACCGGATGTGTTTTCAAATGTGTAAGTTTTCTTCAGTTTTGAATCGGCGATATGGAACAGACCGTATCTTTCCGTTCCGGCCCACACGCCACTATCGTTCGCTTCGAGGGAGAGCACGTTGGCAGTCGGCGCCGCAATACGTGTTGCCCGAGTTCCATCCGCCAAAAAGATGCCACTCACGCCCTTGGCTGCGTTGGTACCGAACCAAAGTTCGCCAGTGTCGCTTCGAGCAAGCGAATTCACGAACAATGGTCGCGGCGAAGCGGCAAATTCGGCGACCGCACCGTCTTTTACAACAAACACCCCGCGTCCGGAGGTGCCCAGAAAAAGTTTGCCGTCGATTTCGATAATGCTCGTAATTGCGAGCGGGCTGCCGTTTGCTCCGCGAATTGGTTCCGCGAAAACCTTCTCTGTAAAATATGCTCCGCTTTCTCCGTGGCGAACTCGAAGAACATGCCCATCGTCGGTCCCGACGTAAACTTCTGGTCCAACCAGCATCGCGGTGATGCTGAGGCCGTTAGTGCCTTCAACCGGTTGAAAACTTCCGTCTGAATAGACAAACACGCCTGCACGCGTGCCGACCCAGAGCTCTCCGATCGGTGATGTTTTCAAGGCAAGCACGCGGTCGGCATCGGCTCCGCCGAGCGAAAACTTTTCTATTCGCCGGCCGTCGAAACGGGCCAGACCGTTATCCGTCCCAAACCACATCACGCCGTCCGATGTCTGCCCAATTGCGCGAACGCTGTCTGACGGTAAACCATTGAAGACTGTGATCGACCCCCATTGATGAAAATTTTGAGCTCCCGGCAGTGGTGTTGGCGAGGGTGAACGAGTGGGTGTCGGCGACGGCGATACGGACGGCGAGGCTTCGGGAGAAGGTGACGGAGACGGCGACGTTTGAGGCTCTTGCGCGAAAAAACCTGCGAAAGCGAAGGCGATCAGCAAATGGAAAACGAATAGGGCGGTGAAGATCGTTAGGCGGGTCGACACTCTCATTCAGTTTATTTGGAAGACTGCCGAAAACGCTTCCTGTCACGTTCGATCCAATCCGCCAGTTCCGTTTCGGCCTTCTCGAGTTCGTCGCTGTTTATCAACCCGCGACGTAGCGATTCGAAAAAGGCTCGTGTCCGAATGTTGTATGCGAGCTTGTCATATTCTTCGGCTTCGGTTCCCGAAGAGTGAGTCGGAAACAGCTTTTCATAGAGCGTAGCCAACCGGCTTTCGACGCCGCGAAGGCTCAGGCTGCATTTTCGCGAGATCGCCCAGTTCGAAAAGCCGAGAGCGAGATATCTTAGTGCCTCCGATTCAAATTCTGTCAGTAGCGGCCGCTGGAACGAGTCCTTGAAGGCCGGATCGATCATGTCTGCTCCGTCTTCCAGCACGGCCGAGATAAACCTCAGAAAGCGTTCCTCCGGATTGTTCTTATGAATGAATCCATACGTCGGCTGAGGCTCCGTCGAACGAACGATTTTCCTGATTTCGTTTATATAGATCTCGTGGGGAAACTGCGTCCAGAATATGATACGAGCACCCGGAAATTCCCGCCAGATCGCCTTTGCCGCCTTGACGCCCGAAAGGCTCGGCATCTGAATATCAAAGATCGAAAGTGCGGGACGTACCTCGACAGCCAAACGAACGGCCGATTCACCATCGTTCGCCTCGATCAAAGGCATGTGGCCCGGAAATTTGTCTGCGAGCAGGCCACCCAGGTATTTGCGTTGGGCCTCGTTATCTTCAGCGATCAGAATTGACACAGGTTTTGCGAACGATCTCTTAGATCTTTGACGAATCGGATTATAACAGTATTCGTCAATAGCGATAATACTTGTGCGATAAACCTGGCAAAAGAGTTGTTGCGTCACGGCCAGGTGTGGCTATCCACATTATCCGCCCCGTGCGTTGACGCTGTTTATAGCTTGCAAAAACGCTCACCATAACGCAGAAAACTTTCGATCGGAAGGAACTATGAAAACAATACTTCGATTCTTTTACGCGTCTTCCTTTGTACTGACATTAGTTGTGGGTGTTGCCGCCGTTGCCGGCACTCGCTTTGCACTTTCGTTTTTCTTGCCGTCAAAACCAAAAACTACTGAGAAAATTGTGCCGGCTTCGCTTAACGGCGAATTTCCCTCCGAGCCAAGCCTTGTCGACACACAACCTGAAATATTCGACGCGGCCGGTATGTATGATCTCGCCATGGCAAAAGTGCCGAAGGCATTCAAAGACTTTCAGATGCTCGAGATCGAAACACACAAATATTCAGAGGAAAACGGCGAGTATACTGCCGAGCCGATCAATCCGATCGGGTATTTACAAGCTGACAAGGAATTTAAGTTCAGATCGATCACGCTCAGCGACCGCGAGATCACTTTTGAAACCCGGGAGATCAATGGTGTGAGCTACAAATTCGTCGGGCATTTTCCTAAGAATCCGGAATTCGAATATTGTGAATCATGCGAATATCCGCCCGACCTAAAGGGTAAACTTACCAAGTTCCAAAACGGTAAAGTGGTCGGCGAAACAAACGCGGAATTCTATGCTGGTGGCTGCTAGATCAATGCGTTTTTAAAGGGACACAAATCCCACGTTTCTACAACTATGAGAGTGATTTTGAGCGGTTTGCCGAATGCCCGATTGGACATTCCTTTCGATCACGTTCTTACACCCGACAAGTTTGATATAACCTTGGCGGACACCCGAGCAACCAGCGAAAAACTCGACGCATCAGACAGTTTGACCGATAGACTCTTAAATCCTTGTAAAATTTGAGGCAATGCCCATGCGCGGCTTTCCATTCCTATTGGTATTCGTGTGTCTGGTTCTCGCTTCTCCGGCTTTTGGACAGCGGGTGAATGAATCCGAATCGACCGTAACGATCACTGGGAATGTCGCAATAGCACGCCTTGTTGTTGACGACGAACGTGGTGGCCGGACCGTAAACGCCCAGCTTGAACTGCTAGATGTAGCGGATACTGTTAAGGCATCGGTTGCTAAGCAACTGACACTCCTGCGCGGTAAAAATACTTTTGAATTTCCATTGACTCTTGGCAGGTTGGTTAAGGAAAGCAACGACGAGCTTACATGGCTCCGACTCAGATATTCGATCGGTGACGTTCGCGGCATTGTCTCCCTTTCGCAGCTGATCCGCGACCTTTTTGAATTGCGCGTAATCGCGGCTGACAACATACTCTCGGGCACGATCTATCGAGTTCGCATTCGTGCCTTAAACCCGTTTACCGACCATCCGGCAGCAGATGTTGGTGTCGAAACGAACGTCTCTCTGGAACTTCGCGGTGACGGCGGGAGGAAACTCGAACTAAAGGGCAATGGAGTTACCGACGCCAATGGATTTGCAGTGATCGACCTCACCATCCCACCGGAGGTCGAATTTGACGGTGATGGCGAGATCAAGGTCATCGGCCAAAAGGCCGGCATAGTCCGCGAGGCTCAAGAGGATCTCGAGGCAATGCGTAGCGACGTTCAGATCCTCTCGATGACCGATAAGCCGATCTACCAGCCCGGACAAACGCTTAACATACGCGGCATCGTTCTCAAAGGTGCCGAGACGAAAGTAGTTGTCGCCAACAGCGAGATAGAATTCCGTATCGAAGATGAGGATGATACCTTGCTCTATCGCGAAAAGGTGAGGTCTTCCGAATTCGGCGTGGCGTCGATCGCATGGCGCATACCGTCCAACGCGAGGCTCGGCGACTATTTAATTGAGATACGCGATTCGGCGGGTGACGAAATATCGCACCATCAGGTAAAGGTTTCACGCTACGATCTGCCAAATTTTGTCGTCAACGCCAAACCATCGAAGCCATACTTCCTGCCCGAGGACAAAGAAGCAGAAGTTGAGATTCGCGCTGATTATCTATTCGGGAAACCCGTAACAAGGGGTAAGGTCCGTGTCGTCGAAGAAACCGACCGGACATGGAGTTGGAAGGAACAGAAATACATTATAGACGAAGGTCAAGTTCGTGAAGGCGAAACGGACGCGGAGGGAAAATTCACCGCAAAATTCGACCTAAGCGAAAATCATGACTCGATAAGGGACAGTGACTGGCAAAAATTTAGGGACATAAAGTTTGCAGCCTATTTTACCGATCCGACCACGAACAAAACCGAACAACGCCGCTTTGATATTCGTGTCACCCGAGAACCGATTCACGTTTATCTGATCCGGGGCGAAGATTTCGGGAACTCTCGCCTCCCGCTCGTCGGATATGTCTCTACGTTCTACGCCGACGGCACACCAGCAGAATGCGATGTTGAGATAAAGGCCAGTGAAGAGGGTGCCGACAAGTTCAAGACGTTCGCCAAACTAAAGACGAATTCGCTTGGTGCGGAAAAGTTTACAATGCCGCGCCCGAATATCGGTGACCTCGACGACGACCTCGATTTTCGTGTACTGGCGAAAGACAAACACGGCCGTCGCGGCACCCATGAAGAAAACATTTATTTCGATGACGATGAAGAAGATATTCGCGTCTTCACCAATCGCGCGATCTACAAGCCCGGCGAGACCGTTGATGTGAAATTGCTCTCCACAGTAAGAACCGGAACGGTCTACGTTGATATTGTGAGCGGGTGGTCTGTGATCGATTCGCGGTTCGCGACATTGAAAGACGGCAAGGCGGAGCTAAAGATCCCGTACAAAGACAACTTCAAAGGCGAGCTGAAAATAGCCGCGTTTATCGAAGCCCCGAACGATGACGACGACCTTGTAAAAGGGGGCCGCGGTATCATTTTCCCAGCAAAGGAAGGCATTAAGGTGGATGCCAAATTCGACAAGGCCGTCTATAAACCCAATGAAGAAGCAACCGTAAGGTTCGGTATTCTTGACGTCGTAGGTAAGGCCGTCGAGAGTGCGCTTGGCGTTGTCGTCTTTGACAAGGCGGTTGAAGAACGCGCACGGACCGACTCTGATTTTGGCGGGATGGTGCGCGGCCTTTCGGGTTGGCTCGGCTACGGCAAGGGCTTCGGCGGCATCAACATAAAGGACTTAAACGAGCTGGATCTATCGAAACCCATCTCTGATGAATTGCAGTCAGCGGCCGAGATCATCCTGCACGACAGTTACTACTACCCGAACACGTTCCACAGCAAGCGGTATTACGATGAAGCATCGTCCGCGTTCGGTGTACGAGTCAGTAACCAGTTCAACGAGATCCGCGCATCGCTCAGCCACACCTATTCGAACCAAAAGGGTCTGCACGCGGTGGACGAGGCCGGCCTCACCAAGATCCTCGATTCGTTCGGCCTTGACCTCGCCGCAATGCGCGATCCGTGGGGAACCGCATACCGGCCGGAATTTGCGGTCGATAAGACCCGCGACATCGTCCGAATAAAAACCGCAGGCCCTGACAAGGTTTTCGATACACGGGACGACTTCACCGCTTTTTCTGAAGGCTATGAATATTTCACATCGATTGGCAAGGCCATCGATACGACGGTGCGTGCCTATCATTCCCGTAACGGAAACTTTATTCGTGACGACCGGACCCTATACGCAGAGATGGGTGTCGAACAATTGGTGGACCGGTTTGGCCGTCCTTACAAAGTTCATATGGACGCCGACGGGCGCAATATCCGGATACGCATCATAAGCGCCGGACCGGACGGAAAATTCGAGAACGCCGATTACGATTACGGTTACAGTTATGGCGATGATTTTATCGTCTGGACAAGCAGCCTTGATGTGTTCGCCACTGCGGAAACGAAGATCACCGAAATTCAAAGGGCACTCAGAAAAGCACCGCTGACTGAAGCACAATTCAGGCAAACCCTTAAGGATGGCGGAATGGATTTCGACAAAGTGCGCGATGGCAATGACAATCCGTTGTACATAACCGTAAACCAGCGTTCACGTTATTGGGACAAGGTCACGATAGAGAGCGTTCAGATCTACGGTGACACACGCCGCACCGAGCGGAGTAAGGTAACTCCTGTTACGCAGCAAGTGATAGAATTCACGATCCGTGGGAATGGCCGTGACCGGAAACCGAATACCAACGACGACGTGACCTTCACGCAATACGTCCATGTACTAACGGAACAGTCTAAGGAGGATCCCCAACCTGTTCCCGTGATGAAACCGATCACGTATTCGCCTAATGCTGGCTCGATCTCGGGAACCGTTACAGATGATAACGGAGCGGTGATAGCGGGAGCAACAGTTACGGCAACGAACTCCACCACGGGTTTTTCACGTTCGGCGACGACAAACGACAACGGGAGTTTCCTTATTACGAATTTGGAGGCCGGTACCTACACGGTGATCGCCGAGGCGCCGGCATTTAAGAGATCAATAATTAGTAATGTGCCGGTAAAGGCGGGGAGCGTTGCAAATGTTGACATCGCATTAAACGGTGGCGGCGTGTCTGAGACGGTTAGCGTAACAGCGGAAGCCGCAACGCTTAATTCTACCGATGCCAGCGTTTCCGTGACCTCACGCCAACTACAAAGTCTGCCCATCAGCGGTAGTAGGGCCATATCAAATGCTTTACTGCTTCAGCCGGGCACCGCAAAGGGAACCAAACTCGGAGATTCATCGGTCACTGAACAGGAGACCGCCACACCGCGACTTCGCGAATATTTCCCAGAAACACTACTTTGGCAGCCGCAGATAGTAACAGATGCCAACGGGAAAGCCGAGGTCAAGTTCCGCATGGCGGACAACATAACTACTTGGAAGATGTACACGATCGCCTCTACAAAAAATGGCAAGATCGGGTTTGCTGAGAAAGAGGTAACGGCGTTCCAAGCCTTCTTTGTTGATCTCGATCCACCTAAGTTTCTGACCACCGGTGACGAGATATATTTGCCGACACAGGTGCGCAACTACACCGACAAGAAGCAGAAAGTAAACGTCACGATGGAAGACGGCGACTGGTTTTCGCTGGTTGCCGGAGCAACCAGGCAAGTTGCTGTTGATTCGGGCCAAACCGAAAACGCGGTGTTCGGTTTCAGAGCCGCAACTCCTGTTAAAGATGGCAAGCAGCGGGTCACCGCGGTCGCTCAGACCGACTCCGATGCTATCGAACGCTCCGTCACAGTTCGTCCTGACGGCCGCGAGGTGGTCCATACCGAATCGCGTTATTTCAAGGGAAATGAAAAGTTAAATCTCGATTTTCCTGCCAGAGCCTTGCCCCGGACACAAACGGCCGAACTAAAGATCTATCCCAACCTTATGTCTCACATTGCCGAAGCGGTCGAAGGATTGCTACAACGGCCGTACGGCTGCGGCGAGCAGACGATCTCGTCAACATATCCTAATCTCATGATCCTGAAGTTCGCTAGGCGTGATGAAAAGACGGGAAATTCAGAAGCGATCGAACGCCGGGCTCGTAAGTTTCTTCAGAGTGGATACGAACGCCTCCTTGGGTACCAGGTCGGAGAAGGTGGATTTTCTTATTGGGGTGGAAAGGATGCAGCGGACATTGCGTTGACAGCATACGCCTTGCGATTTTTGGCGGACGCATCCCTATACATTGCCGTCGATCCCGACGTTGTCAAAAAGGCAGAGGGCTGGCTTGTCCGCCAACAGCATACTGATGGGAGCTGGAACCAAAAATATCGCTGGGAAACCGTCCAGGATGAGAGGCGCGCCAAAACGACCACGACTTATGTTGCCCGCACACTAGGGATGTTGGCTTCGTCGAAAAGGGCAAGCATCAACGAACGTGATTCTGATTCTCAACTAAGTCAGGCTGTGACCAAAGCTCTCTCGTATCTAAAGACTCGCAACACCGAGATAGACGACCCCTATTCTCTTGCCCTGTTGGGCCTTGCCGCCTTCGATTCGGGCGACGCACCTCTTGCCGGACAGATTGCGAAACAACTCGCCGGACTTGCTAAAGAAGAGGCCGGTGCGAGTTATTGGAATCTCGAAACGAATACGGTTTTTAACGGTTGGGGTTCCGCCGGCCGGGTCGAAACAACGGCCCTCGTTACCCAGCTTTTCCTCAAAATGAAGGTTGAACGTGAGCTTGTTGGCAAAGCAATGATCTTCCTCCTTCAGAACAAGGATAGGTATGGTGTTTGGTATTCTACACAGACTACGATAAACGTCCTTGATGCCTTCGTTACCTCCCTTGTCGTCGGAGATCAACCGAAGACAAACACCGTAGACGTGATACTGAATGGTCAGCGCGAGCGAGCGATAGAGATTGGTCCGGACAAGCTCGACCAGATCGTAGTCGATCTAGACAGCAGGCTCGCACCCGAAAACAATGTGATCGAACTAAAGACAGGAGACAGTACGCCTTTGATGGCGCAGCTCGTGACGAAACATTATGTCGCTTGGCGCGATGCCGATACCTACGACCGTACTTTGAACCAGTCACGCGCTCTAAGCCTCGGTTATAAGTGCGACCGCATGGACCCGGCCATAATGCAGGAAGTAACCTGCGCGGTCGAGGCGGAAAGGATTGGATACCAGGGGTATGGAATGTTGCTCGCGGAGATCGGCACACCGCCAGGCGCTGATGTCAGTCGTGAATCGCTCGCAGCGGCAATGGAAAATGACACGAGCATTTCGCGTTACGACATTCTGCCTGACCGTATCGTTCTTTACATGTGGTCGAAGCCCGGCGGTACGAAGTTCAGCTTCAAATTTAGACCACGATACGGAATCGACGCCAAAACGCCGGCATCGTCGGTTTACGACTACTACAACCCTGAAGCGCAGGCCACCGTATCCCCTTTGCGGTTCACCGTTCGATAGTTTCCGAGCTTTCGCGAGACAATTTCTATTGTTAATTCCTCAATAGGAAATGCTCCGCAGAGTGCACGAGCTTTTACCTGATTTCATCCAACGTTTTGCTTTTTTCGAAAATACTTCTTGACAAGCAATTTCTTCCCATGTTAAAACTCTCAACTTGCCGCGCGGTTTGCGGCGATTTTTTTGGAGATAAAAAAGTGATTCGAAGATCGATAAATAACACGAACCTGTTTGCAGGCGCTCCGGCAACGCAAGGAATGCGTTCCGATTTAGCCTGGGACGGATTTGTGTCTACGAACCTCGAACAGCGGAATTATCAACCAAAACCGAGCGGCATAGGACGCACGGAACAACTAGATTGACACAGCGGGAGCGGCGTTCCCGCTCCCGAAACATCGAAAGATAAGACGAATAATTTCGTCACGAAGTTTTTTGGAGCGGTTACGCGAGGATTCATTGGGAATCAGGTGTAGCCGCTCCTTTTCTTTTGATGTTTGACAATTGAATCGTCGTAAAACACGCACCGGCCGCCTGTTGGTGAAGGCAGGCAGTCTGTAAAGCTGGCGCTCGCAGGAGCTATGAAGGTTCGAATCCTTCCCGGTGCATTTTTCTAATTTTTCAAATATGGGGACGTAGCTCAATGGAATCAGAGCATCTCGCTACGAACGAGAAGGTTGTAGGTTCGAGTCCTTCCGTCTTCACCACAAATTTAAGGGGATGAATGCAAAGCGTCGAGCGATCAGTTTTTCAAGCTGAGCCTAGCGGGTTCGAGTCCCGCCTTCCCTGCCAAGTCACGAGGATTTCGGGGTCGTCTAATCGGAAGGACGGCTGACTTTGAATCAGCAAATATAGGTTCGACTCCTTTCCCCGAAGCCAGCATTTAACACCAGAGCGTTCCGCAGATGGCCATACGGGCTTGCCTTGGGAGCAAGTATTCGCAGGTTCAAATCCTGCCGCTCTGACCAATTTCCAAAAAAGAAGCACGCGTGGCCAAATCGGCAAAGGCGCCTGTCCTAGAAACAGGATATTGGGAGTTCGAATCTCTCCGCGTGTACCAATCCCAAAGCGGGTATAGCCAAGTGGACAAAGGCGGCGGCCTGCAAAGCCGCAAACATCGGTTCAAATCCGATTGCCCGCTCCACCCTCGGGCGAATGCAGACGCGACTACATGGTGAGAGCACCTGTCGAGAAGGCAGGAGGACGCCGGTCCGATTCCGGCCATCGAAAGATGTAGCTCAGAAAAAACGTCGCTTCACAATTTGTCGCCCATCGCACGGGAGAACGCTGATCGAGCGTTCTCCCTTAGGAAGTTTTTGTGGTTCGTAGCTCAATTGGCAGAGCACCTCACTGTGAATGAGACCGTTATCGGTTCAAATCCGATCGATCCACCCATTTCAATCAAGGGGCCGTGGCAGAAAGGCGTATGCACTTCACTGTCGATGAAGACGATGACGGTTCGAGTCCGTTCGGTCCCGCCATTTTCCTGGACGTTTAGCTGAGACAGATCAGCGTCGGCCTGAAGAGCCGAAGAGCCTGGCGCGATACCAGGAGCGTCCACCAATCTCAAAGCTGTCTGCTTTAGCGGGCGGCAACAGTCAGAACTGCCTGCGTAAGCGGGTGGCCAGTAATCACAACGGAGGCAATTCCTATGTTTGCGCTCAAGAGTCGCAATTATCACGCGGCGTGAATGTTCAGCTTTTCCTAATTCCGCTGAAACACGTCGCATCGCAAAGGCAGCAACAACTTTCAGCATTTAGACACAAAGGAAAAATATATGAGCAAGAAATATCACGTTCAGCGACGCGAGTTCTTGAGCCCGCTTGCCGAATGGGGCGCATACGTTATCGCGACAGTTGAAGACGCCCGCGAACGGCATGTTCGCGTGCCAGATCCCTATGAGTTCGCTGAGTATCAGGAAATCAACCTGCGTATCTCGGACGGTTCCAAAGAGATCTCCCTTTACCTCGACGTGAACACGGTCGAGGAGCGGTTGAACACCCTCGAAATGCTTAGAATGCTCACCGAGGTGATCGATGAATTTAAGAGAGCCGTAGAGACCGAGGTCGAAGTACTCAATGCTCAACAACCGATGCCGAAACACGCTCGGGCCGCATCAGCGGTTCACTGATCTCTCACAGCGCAACCGGCCGCTTCACCTCGGAGGCGGCCGGCAACGGACTGACTTTCAATCGCAAATCGAAAATTTCATAACGGTCTTACCCAAACAAACGCGGGCAGCCGAAATGCAAGGGTGCGGGAATGAATTTCCTGTCTTGGTCCGCAACGGACCTATTTTGTCCTGCACCCAAAGACGCATTTTTAGCGCCGCGTTTGCCTACCGTTTCATCACGGCCGCCGGTGGCCAAGTTGGTTCAAGGCACTCGCCTTTTAAGCGAGGGAGCGTGAGTTCAAATCTCACCCGGCGGACCAAATTTTTGGCGGCGTAGCTCAGCGGTAGAGCAAGGGTCTCATAAACCCTGGGTCGGAAGTTCGAATCTTCCCGCCGCAACCAATCTCACATTCGGCGAATGCTGAAAGGACTACATCATTTACACATGACGTGTCGCCGGTTCGAATCCGGCCGTTCGGAGCCATCCGAACGTAGCTCAGCCCGGTAGAGCACGTACAAGTCTTTTCACTATTTGTCGCCGCTAATTTTTTGACGGGTAACTCAGACGGTCAGCGTGCCGGCCCGTTAAGCCGGAAGCCGCGGGTTCAAACCCCGCTCTGTCAGCCAATCTTTACAGCGAATGCAGATGGAACTACATGACTCATAATCAGCGTGTTGCGGGTTCGAATCCCGTCGTCTCGCCACTCGAGATGTAGCTCAACGGATAGAGCAGCTAATGTTTCATCGAATCTTGTCGCTGTTTCCAATTTCGGGTGAATGCCGAATGGACTACATCCACCGCTCGCGCCTCGCGGAGTCAGGAAACTCCGGTGATCCTAAGGTGTTCACGCGCAAAACGTCTTTTCAATCTTGTCACCCGGATCAATTTTCATAAGGAGGAAATCATGGCAAATAAGAATTTGTTCAAAACTATTGTTGGAATGCTGTCGCCGAAGACCGATACGGTAAACGAAGCGGGCGGGATCGCATACAAGCTGACGCCTAAACAGGCGCTCGCGCAGTACGCTGCGACCGGATGTTTCAACCACACCTTCTATGCAGGTGCGGATGAGCAGCTTGAAGCAGTTCTCGCTCTTGCGAATGAGGTTGACGCTGAATTTGTTGCGAAGACCGCAATCTTCGCTCGCGAGAAAGGTCACATGAAAGACATGCCGGCGATGCTGCTAGCTGTGCTTTCTGTTCGCGATAAGGCCCTGTTCGAACGTGTCTTCCCACGGGTTGCGGATAACGGAAAGATGCTCCGAAACTTTGTCCAGATCATGCGGTCGGGAGCGGTCGGGCGTAAATCGCTCGGGACGCTGCCGAAGCGGATGGTCCGCGAGTGGTTTGAAAAGCGTCAGCCTGAACAGATCTTCAAACAGTCTGTCGGGCAGTCGCCTTCGATTGCCGACATTCTGAAGATGGTCCACCCGAAACCTGCCGACGCCGAGCGTGAGGCGCTGTTCGGTTACTTCATCGGCCGAGAGATCGATGCCGATAAGCTGCCGGAGATCGTCAAGCAGTTCGAGCGGTTCAAGGCCGGAGATTCGGCTGACGTGCCGAACGTTCCGTTCCAGATGCTGACCGCACTGCCGCTCGGAAAATCGGAGTGGACCGCCATCGCAGGGAATGCACCATGGCAGATGACCCGGATGAATCTGAACACGTTTCAGCGTCACGGCGTTTTCGAGGACGGTGAGATGGTGAAGGTTATCGCCGAGCGTCTGCGGAATGCAGAAGCGATCAAGCGTGCACGTGTCTTTCCTTTTCAGCTTATGTCGGCTTTTAAGTCGGCTGACGCTAACAAGGGTATCCCGCGTGAGATCACTGACGCTTTGCAGGATGCGATGGAGATCGCTACTGAGAATGTGCCTAAGATCGACGGGAAGGTTTACGTCTTCCCTGATATTTCGGGTTCGATGCAATCTCCGGCGACCGGTTACCGCAAAGGAGCTACGTCGGCGGTACGTTGCGTTGACATTGCGGCTCTATTTGCGGCGGCGATCCTGCGGAAGAATCCTGACGCAGAGATCATCCCGTTCGAAAGCAAGATCGTTGAGGTCAAACTGAATCCCCGGGATTCGATCATGACCAATGCCGAGAAGCTCTCGAATCTGCCGTTCGGCGGAACCAATTGCTCGGCTCCGCTAGAGGAACTCAACAGCCGCAAGTCGAACGGTGATGTGCTGATCTATGTATCGGATAACGAGTCATGGATCGACACGCCGTTCTATGGACGTTTCGGTGGAAGCGCCACCGAGACGATGAAACAGTGGAACGAGTTCAAATCGCGAAACGGCGATGCGAAGCTCGTTTGTATTGATATTCAACCCTACGGTCACACGCAGGCTCAGGAGCGTCGCGATATTCTGAACGTAGGTGGATTTTCGGACCAGGTGTTTACGCTTGTTTCGGAGTTCGCAAACGGGAATCTCGACAACGGCCACTGGGTCGGTGTGATCGATAAGGTTGAGATCTAACAGACCGGAGATCGATTTCGATCGTTCTCCGATCGATCGTTTTTGTCGAATGCCGGTGGGAGTACATGGCAACTACCTTTCGAGGTAGCGAGTTCGAGTCTCGGCCGCTTCAAATCGAGGCGGATCTCTCACGCAAACTTGTCGCCATTTTCTTTGCGGGGCGAATACCGATGTGATTACATTGTCTGTAAAACAAACCACGATCTCATCGACCTTTGTCGCCCCGCTTTCTACTATTTTCATAAAATAAAAGGAGGAAGTTATGCCATACAACAAACTAAATATTAGCGGGGCAGAGGCTGACGTCCTCTCGTGGGTTACTCATGAGATGTCGGCTGACGAGCACAAAATGCTCCGCAACGTCTCACGTCTGCCGTGCCTTTACAAGCACGTCGCACTTATGCCCGATGCGCATCTTGGTATCGGTTCGATGGTTGGATCCGTAATCGCGACCAAGGACGCCGTTATTCCCGCGACCGTGGGTGTAGACATCGGCTGTGGAATGATGGCGGTGAAAACGCCGTTCAAGAGCGGAATTCTCGACCGCAAACTCGCCGAATTTCGCCACGAGATCGAACGTGCAATCCCGGTCGGCTTCAACGATTACAAAGAGCCGGTCGACGAATCGAACGAGTGGGAAGGCTGGGCCGAATTTGAACAGCTCCACCCGGGAGTTCAGGACCGAAAGCGTAAAGCGATGAAACAGCTCGGCACGCTCGGCGGCGGAAACCACTTTATCGAGGTCTGTCTTGATACGGAGGACCGCGTCTGGCTGATGCTGCACTCGGGTTCGCGAAACATCGGTAACGAGGTCGCGACGCGTCACATCGCTACGGCGAAATCGCTTCACGATCTGAACACGCTTCCTGACCCTGCGCTTGCATACTTTGTTCAGGGAACGGACGAGTTTAAGGCCTACTGGCACGACGTCGATTGGTCGCAGCGTTACGCCATGCGAAACCGTGAAGTGATGATGGATCGCCTGGTCCGTTCATTCAACCGAATGTTCAACGATCAGGAAACGTGGGATGCCGAGATCCGCGTTAACTGTCATCACAACTACGTCGCAAACGAAGAACACTTTGGCGATAAAGTTTTCGTTACCCGAAAGGGTGCGATCAACGCCGAGGAGGGACGTTTTGGAATTATCCCGGGCTCGATGGGAGCGAAATCGTTCATCATTCGAGGGCTGGGAAATCCTGATTCGTTCAACTCTTGCTCGCACGGTGCCGGGCGTAAAATGTCGCGTACCAAAGCGAAACAGAAGTTCACTCGTGAGGACCTTGAAATGCAGACCCGCGGCGTCGAGTGCCGAAAGGACAAAGGCGTCGTTGATGAGATTCCCGGTGCCTACAAAGACATCGAGGAAGTCATGCGTGCTCAGTCCGATCTCGTTGAGATCGTCGCTGAGCTAAAACAGGTCATTTGCGTCAAGGGCTAAGAAACAAACAGCACTCCTCCATAGGGTGGAGTACTGTTTGCCGAGCCCGACTGAACGAAGCGAAATGCCAGTAACCAAACAAAAGCGTTCGTTACTTCAATAGAGCAATAACGCTCTCGCGACTGATTTCGAATATTCGCGCTATTCGCGAATTGTTAAGTCCATCTTGCTTTAGAGGACGGACTATCGACGATGACCTGATGATTACAAATCGTTCCGATTAATTTCCCACCTAGTAGTACGCAGTATTATCTGCTTGTATTTGCAACACTTACTGGATTCCGCGTTCAATGGGTATTACCGGGAAACTGCACAAACCTACTACATTTCCTACTACACTGTACACTTAGGTTCAGCGAGCCAAGGTCATTCCATTAGAGCCAACGCTGACGAGTCGTCAACCACATCGCCGGAATCAAGCATCTTCACCTGGGGCATGGCCGAACCGGCAATCCCTCTTTCTGAACCATTGAAGCCCGAAGCGTTTATAAGGATGCGGTCTAGCTGCTTTTCACGCTCCTTCCGAATTTTGGTCATTTGGAGCTTCTTGCGAGAGTAGCCGTCTTGTATCGATTTAAAGCCTTCGAGAATACCCTCAAACTGCCCTTTGAATTCCTGGCCAGTTAGATAGTCGTAAAGCATCTCGGCTTTCGTTTCCTTCCCCCGTTCGATCTGGAAGCGGGCGTGCACATCCAAAAGGCTGTTCGGAACTAACGTCCTCGATCATTGAGGCGGAGCTATTCGGCGATGAGAAAGGAGCCTTCACCGGAGCCACTTCAGCGAAAGAAGGCAAGTTTGAAGCTGCGGGCGGCGGAACACTGTTTCTTGATGAGATCGGCGAATTGACGGTCAATCTGCAGGCCAAGCTATTAAAAATCGTGGAAGAAAAAGCATCTTTTGAAGAAGAAGCATGTTGGACGCTCTCTTCGCTGCCGATGCCGCAGGCGACCGATCTCGCAAGATCATTCTGACCCGATAGATCGTGGCCAGTCGTCTTGAGAAGAAGGCCTGACCGTAGGCAATTCTCCGTTGTCTCCACTCGGCCCATGGCCGCAATTTATACCTGGCCAAAGAATGGTTGAATATCTTGAAAGGATAGAGACGGATCTCCTGAAATCCGCGCTCGTAACGAAGAACTACAACCAAACCCGTGCCGCCAGGGATCTTGGCATTAGTCGGTCGGGTCTAATCAAGAAACTAAAACGGCGGGTGTGTTGATCGTTGGCGGTATCGGCGGTTTATTTCTGCTTACGTTGGTGCATGAATAAACCGCTTTGGTGCAAAAACGAACCATCGTTTAAGCGGACTTCAGGATATCGCCAGGTATGCGGCGCGTCACCGTTGATCTTTCCATTCCTGAAATTCGCTCGGCCGAACCCTGTATCGGGCCACGTTCCCATCGTGCAGGCTAATGATCTCGGTTTCGATCAGATTGAAGAGAGCAGAACGGTCGGCTTCCGGGATGTTTTGTTTTTCGATAAGGTCGCGAATCTTTTGTACAACCTGTTCGCCTGCCACTTTTTCGAGAATTATCGACCTGACGATTTCCCGTATAGGCTCCCGATATTTAAGTTTCAACAGATTGGGTTCTCCGAGAGACTGCTGAACAGCCGTGTATCTTTGGGAAGACCTTTTGTAAGCCCAAATATAGAGATCGCGGATCAAACTGACATCGTTCTTTTCGTAAACACCCAGAAGGGCGCTTACGTAGGCTGCCTGATCGACATCCATAAAGGAGAGTGGTTTAAGGTTCGCCTTTATTAAGGGAATGTTTGATACAAGCCGCGCCGTTCTCTTATTCACGTCCTCAAACGCCTGCATGTAGGATAAATGAACTATAGAGAATAGGGACTGCTCGAACGGATTTTCTATTGCATTGAGTTTCTCTACAAAGAGATCGAAGCATTCCCGAAGGACCTGAGGATTTTCGAGCGGAAGGTACGTCGATCCCCCGATACCTACGACTAGAGATCGCAAACGACCCGAGGCAGCAGGATCTCCCAGGAGGTTTTCGGACAGCATTGCATGAATACTGTAGATCTCGTGAGAAGTGATTCGATCCTCGTCGGCAGATTCGACTATGTATTCAATAGCCGCCTTGTGATTCAGGATCATTTGGGCTTCGGACACATCTTTTCCATCTGTGGCTTCTCCGAATTCGATCAACCGCTTGGTTTCAAGGAGAGAATATGTATTTCCCTCAAGCCGGCTCGAGTTCCAGGAAAGATCGATCAAAAGTCGGCTCAATATATTTCGAGCGTATGTGCCCGCCGGGCGCTCTATCATTTCCACGCGCCCGACTTCGAGCAAACCCTCGCGCTGATCGGGAGTTAGATAAAAGGATTCGTTCGGTTCGTAAGAGCGGAGAAATTCCCGATCGTATCCGACCGGGGTTCGTTCTGCGACATCCTGATCGATATACCGCAATAGGGCCTTGGACTCCGGGGAGAGGTCCATTTTGGCAAAGGGAACCCCTTTCTCCGTAGCCGCTTCTTCGGGTTTGGCATGTACGACGGGCTGTGTCGTTTCGGTCTTGTGCCTGAAGAGAACGTAACTTCGCGCAGGCCCGCTACCTTGCGAGACTATCAGGTTACGATTCTCCAGTGAGCGCAAGGCCCGGCGGATCGCTCTGCGTTCCGTTTCGTTCAGTTCGGCTATCCCTCTCGCTTTCGCGATCGAGCGGACACTGACCGCTGCGACCTCGTTCAGCAATCTCAAAATGAAATCTGCGATCTCGACTGTTTTCGTCGGCACAATATCTCCTTTTTGTAGATAGTATTCTCTCCCTTCTGCGGATTCTATCCATCTAACTGCCACATTATGCTCCGAATCCCACTCAAAAACAACCCTACTGGGACAACAACTGTCCCTTTAAGGGCGATATAGGTACAGTATCTGTCCCTATAGGGGCTAGTGGGACAAGATTTGTCCCAATACGAATAATAGGACAAGATCTGTCCCACTAAGGACCGGACCCGTTGAAATCCATGTTCTAGGCACCGATTCTCCGATCCGCCTTCAACCGGTTTTTTCACGCAGCCGACCTGCACACAGGCACCAGGCTTGCAGACCTGACGACACCCCCGACTGTTCAAGCGAAACCCTCACCGATTCATGTTGCCGTTTCTTTTTCATGTTCCGCCACGCCTTGAACCGGCGTTGTGGGAACGCGCTGTTTCAACCAGCATTAGAGAACGACCTACTTTTTGGGTTCCGCCACCGATTCTCGCCGGAGGTGTGCCCTTCGCACAGGCCGGAAACCGATGCCGCCGGCACGCCGCGAACCGACAACTACCGCGTGAGAGACCGTTTCGAATCTATATCGACTAACCAGGAGGAGAGGTAGATGCGAAAAAACTCGGCGGAACGCTCATCAAAGAGCGAATCGGAGAGACCATCAAGATACGTGTCAAATTCTAGGAGTCGAAGAGGAAAGACATGGCTGAAATCGAATTCACTATCGATACTGAAAGCGGAAAATGCGATACGCAAATTAACGGTATCCAGGGGCCGGCTTGCGAGCAAACGGCACGCAAGCTAAAACAGGTACTCGGTACTCCCACAACCGACCGGCAGACGGCGGAATATCGCATAAGACTTCAATCAAAACGGCGGGTAGGATCAAATGAATAAGGAAGTCGTATTTGTGCTGGAGCCTGATTTTGGCCGAGTTACGGTTGAGATCTCGCAGTCTACGACCAATGCAGTAGATGATCTTGCGAACGATTTCGGGAGACGCGTGAACGTGAACTGTGCCAAGCCAGCTGAAAACAAAAGACACTTGCCTGTTCTCCAACCTCGCTATGCTCCGCGCGAACAGTCTGGATTCGACAAGTTTTCTATTTGGCTTTATCGACTTTATCACAACTCGGTTGTTGACCGCCCGGGTCGGCGTAGTGTCGTTCAAGTCAGCGGATGTTCGATTCGTTGCGAGCATTGTATCGTACCTCCGACTCACCGAAAGGAAAATGGAAAACTCGTTTCGATCTCGTCAATAGTTGATGAGATCGTCGCTCATCGTGACGAGCACGACGGTGTGACGATCCTCGGTGGCGAACCATTCGGTCAACCGGAGTCCGTTGCCGAACTTGTATCACGATTGAAGAACCACGGCTTCAACGTCACGGTCTATTCCGGATATACGATCGTACAACTGATCCACCTTAGACTTGCGGCTATAGACTACATACTCACCCAAATCGATCTGTTGATAGACGGTCCTTTCATTAGCGAGATGCGTGATGGTGCCGGCGAATATCGGGGATCGAGGAATCAGCAATTAATTGGACGTTAGGAACCGGAGCTTTCCGGATGAACCCGTAAATACTTCAGCTTGGAACCGTGGGGCAAAAATTGGCCGATGGTGCAAAAATGCTCAAGCAGTCAAACCAAGCTAAGCAACCGACCGCCCATCGTTCAACCGTTCAACCGTTCAACGGGATCGCTTGGCGTTTCGATCCTCGTACTCCAATATGTCTGCGAGCCGATAGCGGGCCTGATTTCCGATCTTGAATGCTTTTAAATGCCGCATGCTTGATTTCGGAAGTGCTCTGAGCCGCTGAAATCTCTTGGCTATCGCATCATGCGTTCCGCTCAATTTGCATCTCTCTGCCAACTGAGTGATATCAAGGATATCTTGGTTCATAGTCTCTCCAATTTCATTTGCCAAACAAGACCGAGCAAAACCTATGCCGATATGATTTTCAAAAACAGCCGCCGCCCCCGATGTCCGGGCGGAGTTCAACCCCTTGAACTCTTGACTGCGAAGGCCTGGCCCTCCGACTCTAACCACGCGTGATTAGTGTCGTTTCTAATATCTCCCCCTTCTTGTGCGTAAGACCCACCCTAGTTAAACACCATAGTCAGAACTATAGATTGGGGGAATCTACCAGAAAATCTACCCGAAACCAAAAAACGGGCAAAAAGAAAGGGCTAAATTAGCCCTTAATTCCTTTGCCTAAAAAAGCTGTAAATGTTGTAACTAAGGAGTATAAAGATTTGGTGCGGACGAGAAGAATCGAACTTCCACTGCCTTGCGGCAACAGGCTTCTGAGACCTGCGCGTCTACCAGTTCCGCCACGTCCGCGTTGGGCGAACCTTGAGAATACTAGTTCGTCCGTTGAAATTCAAGATTCGGGCGCGCGTTTGCTATATTTGACGCTGTGGCCACGAACATTGCAGCAAACCTCACCCTGATCATGGAACGTATCGCATCGGCCGCCGCCCGTTCGGGCCGTTCGGCTGAAGACGTTCGTTTGGTGGCTGTCAGCAAAACTCATTCGCCCGATCTGATCCGGGATGCGATCGCCGCCGGCGTACGCTCATTCGGCGAGAATAAGGTTCAGGAAGCAGAGGGCAAAATAGCCGAAGTCGGCCGCGATGCCGCGGAATGGCATCTGATCGGACATCTGCAGTCAAACAAAGTGCGTAAGGCGATCCAGTTATTCGACGTAATACAGTCGGTCGATTCCACCGAACTGGCCGCTCGGCTCGAGAGAATATGCAACGAAGAAGGGCGCTCACAACTCTCTGTCTTTATTCAGGTCGATCTCGCAGGCGAAGCAACGAAGTCAGGTGTCGCGGAAGACGATCTGCCGAAGCTTGTTTCGTATCTTCGAGAATGCGAGCGTCTGAAACTCGACGGGCTGATGATCATTCCGCCGTTTTTCGATGATCCCGAATCATCCCGTCCTTACTTTCAAAGTTTGCGTGTGCTGCGTGACAGGATGGCCGCCGAAGGAGCATTTACCGGCGGCCGAGGCGAACTATCGATGGGAATGAGCCACGATTTCGAGGTCGCGATAGAAGAAGGTGCGACGATCGTCCGGATCGGAACCGCCGTTTTTGGCGAACGTCGGACCGCGCGTTGATCGCCCGCGACAACGCCGGTTCTCACGCTCGTTATCGGCCGGCATATGTCCATCTGTGTCGCATAGGTTAAAATGGTGTCTTACGTATGTTGACTGCTAACGTTTACCCGATAGTTTGGATGGTCATCTGGGGTATTTTTCTTGCCCTTTTGGCAATGATGATCCTTAGACTGATCTTTAATTACGCTGACCCGAACCCTTTCGGCAAGATCGGACGTTTTGGTTTCAGGGTCAGGCGAACTACCGAACGATTCGTCTACCCGGCCGCCCGCTTTCTTGCGAATTTTCGCGTTGACGTCCGCCTTGCTCCCCTGGTCACCAGTTTCATCGCATTGGTGCTTACCTATTTTGCTTCACAGATAATCGGCAATGCGTTTTTCGTCATCGATGGTCTTTCATTCGCCATTTCTTCGGGCAACGTGAAGGCAACGCTGGGATTCATTCTTTACGGGTTGCTCAGCATATTTGTGCTGTTCATTCTTATCCGTTTTATTTCGAGCTGGTTCGTATTCACGCGGAACACGTTTCTCGGTTTCGTTCAACGCGTGACCGATCCGATCATCTTGCCGGTACAAAGGGTGATCCCGCCGATCGGGATGTTCGACTTCTCGCTGCTCGTCATCTTGATCGTCATCTCGCTGCTTCAGGCCGTAGTGATAAATGTGCTGGTAAAAAATTGATCGATGTAATTGAGAAAGATGGGTCGATCGTTTTCACGGCTCGTATAATTCCGCGGGCCTCGCGGTCTGAGATCGGCGGTGAGATGGATGGGGCGGTGAAGGTGAGAGTTTCCTCACCGCCGGTGGATGGAGCGGCGAACACGGAGATCGTAAAGCTTTTCGCTAAGGCCTTGAGGGTTCCGAGGTCGGCAGTCGCGATCGTCGCCGGTGCCGCCTCTAGGACCAAACGGATACGAGTAGACGGCGTAACGGCCGAACAACTTCGAAACGCTCTTGGCTAACGGGCTTTTTCTGCCGGCGGAACTTCTTGCGGTACGCAGCAAAAAAAACACTAACAAACCCGAAGGCAAGCATTGTTTCCGCAGCGACCAGTGAATTCAGTAGGACCGGATCGAGTTCAGATCGCATCGAATACGTCTGCTTTGCGCTGATTATGTCTGCCAGCATCAACAGTCCGCAGACGGTCAGAACGGTCGTGTTTCTGTTCATACTGGTCTGATTAGAGCCGCGCCGCGTGAATTCCCTCTAACGGAAATCTCAACAAATTGTGAATCCTGAACCGTTTTGTCCGCCAAAGCGCGCCGTGATATATTCTCAATTTCGACCATCAGCGGCAGGAAGTTTAGTTAGTAATGTGAACGGTCCTATTGCCGGATATCACCGAGGAAGATTCGAACAACATGTCAGGACACAGCAAGTGGCACACTATCAAGCACAAGAAAGGCGCTCTCGACGCCAAACGTGGCAAGATCTTTACGAAGATGATCAAGGAGATCACGGTCGCGGCTCGCACCGGTAACAGCGGCGACGTTGATGCGAATGCGCGGCTGCGAAAGGCGGTCTCCGATGCCAAGGCGCAGAACATGCCGAACGACACCATTGACCGTGCGATCAAGCGCGGCATGGGCGAACTCGAAGGCGTGAATTATGACGAGATCACTTACGAGGGCTACGGCCCGAATGGCGTTGCTGTCTTGATCGAGACGATGACCGATAACCGCAACCGCACCGTAGCCGAACTTCGTCATATCTTCTCAAAGAATGGCGGCAATCTCGGCGAGGCCGGCTCGGTCGCGTGGATGTTCGACAAGAAGGGTTACATTGTGGTCGACAAGGCGGCGAAGCCTGAGGATGAACTCTTCGAGATAGCTATCGAGGCCGGCGCCGACGATATGCAGGACGACGGCGACGTTTTTGAGATCTTCACCGCGCCCGATAATTTTGAGGCGGTCAGCGAAGCCATCAAGAAAGCCGGTATTGAACCGCAAGCCGCCGAAGTTTCAATGATCCCGCAAAACTACATCAAGCTCGAAGGCGGCGACGCCAAACAGATGATGAAGCTCTACGACGCCCTCGACGACAACGACGACGTCCAAAAGGTCTATGCTAACTTCGACATCGACGAGAGCGAGATTGAGTAACTTGAAATTGCCAAAAAGTTGAATTTAGAGAGCCAGGGTCTCGGATCGTTGCCTTTTCTTTGCTTTATAGATAGCTGAACGCCCAGTGTTTGTTTCGACGTTTGAGATTCCCATACCAATAACAAAGCGGATAGAGGATCAAAAGGCCGCCGATCCACGCGGCGTACACCACCCAAAGCGGAAAGCCGTGGTCGGGCGGGACCGATTGGCCCATGTCCATCATGTTCGCGAAATAATGTCCCACGGCCTTTCCCGCCAGTAGGCTCAACACGATGCCGAGGCCATGTGCTGTGAACCACTGCAGGATATAAAAGAACATCGGCACCCGCCCGAACGTTATACAGATTCGCTGCCAGAGGTTATTGCCGTCGATTCTGTCAGTCAGTGCCAGCACGATCAATCCCGGCCCGAGCGTCATCAGCAGGAACAAAAGCGATGCCGGATACTTTGTCGTATTAAGAAATGATAGCAGCGTGAAGACCGGTGTGTCCTGCACTGACCACGCTGACGGATCGCCGTATACATTCGTAAAACGGACGACGACAAAGAGCATCATCGCGGCCCCGCCAAGGACGAACAGCCATCTCCGCCGCCGTTCCGGTTCCCATCCATAAAAAGTGCCGAAAGCGTATCCAGCGGCCATTACACCGATCCACGGGATCAGCGGGTAGGCAGTGAACGCCCTCGACCCGCTCGTGATCGGAATGACGCCCTGTTGATGTACGATCAGCCAAATTGCCTGGGAAAGATCGGGCGGCGGATCGCCCATGAACGCGATGTTGGGCGGTATCTGTATTCCGTCAAGCAGGTTGTGCAGCACGATCATGGCGATGCCGATAGCGCCAACGAGCTTGACCGGTAGATAGATCAGCGCGGCCATGACGATCATCGACACGCCTATGACCCAGATGACCTGCGCCATTCCAAAGAATGAATAATCGAGATTAAAGGAATAGCCGAACCGCACGACCGTGAATTCCAGAATGATCAGCCACAATCCGCGGGTCCACAAAAACCGCGAAAGCTCAGCGTTGCTCTTGCCGTACATTCGCTGCAGATAGATGCTCGTACCGGCGAGAAAAACAAAGATCGGTGCGCAGAAGTGTGTGATCCATCGGGTGAAAAACACGGCGGTATTCGTATTCGAAAGATCGGTCGGATCGAACTGCAATGCTCCGGCGTGAACAAAATCGCGCGTATGGTCAAGCAGCATGACGATCATCACGATGCCTCGAAGCATATCGATGGAATAGATGCGTTCTTTAATGGTCGCTGCTGTTTCCGACATTGCCGGCCTATTTGCCCATCTCTTGCCCGAAAACGATCCGGTGGCCATCGGGTGTTTTTACACAAAAATCGCGGATACCCCACGGCTGCGTTTTGATAGTAGAAATCATCTCGGCACCACGTTCCCTGAATTCATCATAGACCTCGTCAACATTCTCGACCAGGGCGTGGGCGAACCACGAATGGTCTCCGGTCTCGTGTGCCCAAAGTGCGTCTGTACATTCGCCAAGCATCACCTTGAAAATTCCGAACGACAAGAACTCCCAACCCGGCGCCGTAAAGTCGCGCTCAAAGCCAAGCTTGTCTACGAAATACGCGGCCGAGACAGCAAGGTCTTTGACCGCCAAAACATGCCTGGTGTGGATAACTTTCCGTCTCTCCATTTTCTGCTGCTCCTTTTTCTCTATCTTAACTTTTCCAGCAGCCTTGCCGCCTGCAGCCTGTCGTTTTCGATCGCGCGGTCCTGGTTCGATGCCGTAAGCGAAAGATATTCCCGCAATGCGGCTCGAGCCTCTTCCGATCGTCCAAGTTCCGCGTTTAGCATCCCGAGCCTCAGGAACAACGTCTTCGCCTCGGGCAGCAATTCGACCCGTGCCTGTTGTTTCGCTGATTCCAGTTCGCGAAGGGCTTCATCTTTTCGTCCGCTCTGATATAGGACCGTTGCGAGGTTTACGGTCAGCGACGCGGCATAGATCGGCAGACGGTTTCGGGCATCTCGGAAGGTCTTCTCGGCCGCGGCCTGATCGCCTCGGCCGCTATAAACGATCCCGAGGGCTTCGTAGGCTTGATAGAGCGCATAGGCTTCGACACGATCGTCCGGAAGTCCGACGACGCTCAACAGATCGCGTTCGGCCTCGTCCGGGCGGCCTGTGACGGCAAGCGTTCTTCCGCGCGCCAAATGTGCCCTCGGCGACGGACGCTTTTCGATCGATCGTGTGAAAGCGGCGATCGCTTCTTCGTTTCGGCCCGTTTCGGCAAGTGTGCTGCCGTACTGCATCGAAGTGAATGACGAATCGTCGATCGCCGCCGTCCATGACCAAAGTGCGAATTCGCTATTCCATACGCGATTATATGCCACGGTTTGAATCGAAAGTATCGCAGCAACCGCGATGCCGGCGAGGACAAGATTCTGATCCTCGACATATTTAGCCGCTGAGATCAGCACAAGCAAAACGATCCCTAAAAGCGGCAAATATAGGTAACGGTCATGAACGATCTGATCGGGAATGAACGCCGTAGCATTCATCGCCGGGATCAGAGGCAAAAGGAACAAGGCGGCAGCGAACTGCCCGACCCGCGATCTTTTTGCGAGGAACAGTATCGCAACGAGCACGACAGCGGCGATCGCCAACGGCAGCAAGAATTCCTGTGCTCCGATAGTAGAAACAGGTTCGAGCGGATAATTCGCTCCGAGCCAATACGGAAAGAACACCTGGCGCAAATAGAAAACGAATATCGAGGGGACGCTGAGTATGGCGGAGCTGAAGCCGACAGCATCCTCGGGCGGCCGCGACAAGGCTCCGAGAACGATCCACCGCAATACGAAATAAGCCGCGGCGATCGCTCCGAATGCGATTAGCGGACGCTTGTCCGTTCTCGTCTCACTCTCCTTCGAAAGCACAAGGTAGTAGAGCGGCAAACACAGAACGCCGATCTCCTTCGCGCCGAGAGCAACAGCGTAGAGCAGAAGTGCGGCGATCAAGAAAACCCTGCGACCGTTCGATGAGAATGAACTAGCGAACCAAAGCGAACCGAGAAAGGCGGCAGCGAAAAGCAGGTCGGGCGAGCCCGAGATCCACGCGACCGATTCGACATGGACGGGATGCACGGCAAATATCAAGACCGTCGTGAATGCGATCGCGGCTTTAACCCCCGACTGGCGGAGCAAGCCGAACGCCAGCGAACAAACCAGGGTATGCAGGGCGATATTGGCGGCGTGCCAGCCTTGCGGATCTGAGCCGAATAGGCGGAAATTGACGATATGAAAAAGCGTGAATGTCGGCCGCCAATAGTTACTGGCAACGAGCGAACCGTCGCCCTTGAACGCCCAGACGTCTGACGTCAGAGCTTTCCAGATCAGTGCGTTGTCCTGTATCAGCGGATTGCGGAGTATCTGCCTAAGATCGTCGTATACAAAATCACCGCTCAGCGTGTTCGCGAAGACCAGAAAGCATACGACGACCAAAGGCACGACCCACTTGAGCTCTTCGCGAAAGTTCATGGAGTTTGTCTATTTTTCAACCACACGTTCCGAGCTCGCTTGTCGATCGACCGATTTCAAGCCGTCCATTGAAAGCAAAGGTTGTATCCGTCGGGATCGTTTATGTAAACCTGCCGGGCGCCGTAATCGGTGACGATCGGAGGCCTGGGCTTTAGGCCGCGGGATGTCAGAAATTCATAAGCGCCGTCGACGTCAGGACAATTGAAATAAAGACATGTGTCACCATGCCACTCAGATCGGGCAGCCGGAGGGGCGTCTGGCCCGGTTCCAGGCTCATATTGGTCATTGAGCATCAGATCCGTTTCGCCGAGCCGAAGCCAGACCCAACTCGCATTGTCACCACCGCCCGAATCCGAAATAACCACAAATCCGATCGTGTCGCGATAAAAAGCCAACGCTCGCGGCATGCTGAATACCTGTATCAGCGGTGTCATTCCCTGTATCTCGATCGCCATGAACGATTCTATTTATTTGGCTGCCGACAGGGCGAACAGCATATCAACGTAGAACTTCTCGATCTGGGCAATGCCCGCCACTTTTGAGCCCGATCTCGGCTCAATCACCATGTATTCATTCGGGGCGTGAGCACCCGAACCGTGGCCAAGGCCTCCGGCAACGAGCGGCAGTTTCAATGTGTCGGTAAATACGTAATAGGGTGCGCTGCCGCCCAGCCGCGGTGCGACACTCGGCGTCAAGCCGTATTTATTGTAAGTGCCTATCATCGACCGGACCAAAGGAGCGTCGACCGACGTTTGTGCGGGCGGATAACCGCTCATCTTTCGGATAATGATGTCTGAAAACCCGCTTTTGTCGAGATGTGTGCGAATAAGCCGCAAGGCTTCGTCGGGCGTTTGATCCGGAACCAGGCGGGAATCGACCTTTGCGGTCGCAATATGCGGAAGTATCGTTTTCACACCCGGCCCGGTATAGCCGGTCCACATCCCGTTGATGTTCAGGGTCGTGTCAAAAAGATATCGCATCAGCGAGTCGCGGCCGGAAAGACCGTCGGCCCAACGATCGATCCCGAGGCCCTGACGCATCATCGCCTCGCGCGCTTTCCATGACGTGAGCATCCCGTTCACGAGCCGCTCCTCTTCGCCCGATGGTTTTCGGATCTTATCGTAATAGCCCGGAACGACAATGGTGTTGCCGTCCGGCGACGTCAGCGCGGCGAGAGCCTGCGTAAGCCTCCACGCGGGCGAATCTGAGACGGCTTTCAGCGAACCATGGATCTCTGCCGTCTTCGGACCGCCGGCGGCGTTTCCGCGCGCCTCGAGCTCGAAATAGACAATGCCCTTCACACCAAGGGTCATATTCACCGAGCCGTCGCCGCCCTGTCCGTTCATCGGAAAAAGCACGCCGTCAGCCGTCTTCAACCTGTCTTTATATTTTTCGATCAGCTCGGGATAATGCGGTGAACCGAGCTCTTCCTCACCCTCGGCAAGCACCATTAGGTTGACCGGCATTCGCTCGCCGCTCTTGATTATTGCTTCGACGGCGTTGAGGAATGCTCGCTGCGGGCCCTTCTGATTTGTTGCGCCGCGCGCCATCAGAACGCGGCCGAGCGGATGGTCGACGATCGAACCGTCGAACGCCCCGACCTGCCAGCCGGTCGGTTCGACGGGCTGAACGTCGTACATCATATAGACCGCCAGCGTTTTTGCCGCGCCGGCATCGTAATACCCCCAAACTCCGGGATGGCCGCTTGTCGGGACGACCTCGGCCTCCTTAAAACCAAGGTCTTTCAGATCGTCGCGCAACAACGCCGCCATTTGCTGAACGCCGTCGTTCTGCGCGCTGATCGAACGCTGGCGGACCCACCGCTGCAGATTCTCAATGTGTCTGGCCAGATTCTGGTCGATATACGCGTACGCCTTCGGATGGTCACCACGATAGGACGCAACGGTCGAGGCATCGAAAGCCTCAGTGGTCGTTGCAGGAAAATTCGGGCGTCGCGCTCCGCCATCGCTGGTCTGAGCCCTCACCCCGATCGATGCGTCGAGGATGATAGCGAACGTCAATATCACGATGCCGATCCGGAATGATCCCGGCTGTGTTGATCTCATATTAGGCTTCTCCGATCGAAACGAATATCATCCGATTCTATTTCAGTTCGACAGATTCCGGAAGATAATCACCGAGGAAATTGCGTTCCATGCCGTATCCCCAACCGCTGCCGTGATCGGACGTTATCCTTGTGACGTGTGCGTCGCTGATATTGTGCGGAGGGAATGCCAATAGTTGAAGGATCGCTCCCGGCCGAAGGTGTTCGCTTGCCCATGTCAGCGGCGAATCGCCATTCGCGTCACGAGCCTCCTTTTCGGCTCCATTCTCTAGCAGATACGATATCATCGCTTCGTCGCCGTACGCAGCCGCACGATGAAGCGGGGTCTCGCCTTTTGTTCGGACGTCGCGCATGAAGCCACCGGTCTCTCGTCCGGGAATTGTCCGGGCGTTGACATTCGCGCCGTTTTCGACCAGGACCTTCAGTACGTATAAATACTGCGGCCGGCCGGCCTTGCAGAGCGCGCTGTGTAGCGGCGTCTCGCCCGTCTCCGGCACGTGCCAATTCACATCGGCGCCGTGCTCGATCAGAAAGTCGGCGACCTTCCAATGGCCGAAGAATGCGGCGTTGCCAAGTTCCTGACCGAGATCAAGGCTTTCGAGATCGCCGCCTGCGTTCAATATGGCCTTGAGAGCGGTGACGTCGTTGTAGTAAACGAACCACTGCAAGGGATTTGTGTCGCCCTCGCGGATAATGTCCTTCCAGCCAGGCGAGCCGAGCAGTTCGAAGACAAGGTCGGTCCGGCCGCGGCTGATACGCTCTAGCATCACTTCTATTTCCATTGCATTTGGAATTTCAACGAAAGCGGAAGGAAAAATGTTTCGCGAAAACGGCCTGCGGCCATTATGCCCGCCCGAATCGCTGGTTGCCGCGTTCACGGGCCCGCGCCGCTTCGATCTCGCGATCACGCGGCGGCGAATTCGTGACCAGAGAATTCAACATTTCCTGGGCGGCAGCGGCGACCCGTTCGACGGCGAGTTGAAACGCTTCTTCGTTCGCCTTTGACGGCTTGTTGAATCCGGAGAGCTTTCTGACGAACTGCAACGCCGACGCATTGACCTCATCGGTCGTCGCGGGCGGGTCGAAATTGAAAAGCGTCTTGATGTTTCGACACATATCATTTTCCCAAGGCGTTTCGCAGGCCTTCGTTCGATAGTCTTCGATTTGGATACCGCTTTAGAGCACGACGGAAAGCATCAGCAGCCTCGTTCTTTCTGCCGGCTTCGAGAAGCATTTCACCGGCGGCTTCCCATGCGGGTTTCGGGATCGCCGGCGGGCCGTATTCGAAAACGAGTCTGTCCTCGGCCTCGGCAGCCGCGAGTATTTTGGCGATCGCCGCTTCGCGCTCACCCGAAGCATACCGGATAGCCGCGTCAAGGACCTGTTCCATTACTGCGGTCGTATCAAGATCGCTTTGCGAGACCGTCGAATACCGCGAGACCACGTCAGTGTTGCTCTCTGTCCGTTGCTTGCCCGCACTTCTGTTTCGCAGCGTCGCAAGAGATCGCTTTGCGGCTTCGAGATCTTTTCGCCGCACATACTCAAGCCCGATCGCCAGATCATGCCCGGCGAAAGTACTGAGCATCGTAATGCCGGCTGAGTCGACCGGCTCCAATAACGAGGCAGGACCGCTGCCGCGAGTCTCGACAAGCAATGTCGCCCGGCACATCGCCAGATGAGTTCGGGCATATGGCGTTGCGTTCGTCCTCATGTCGGCTTCGACGACCGCGAGCAGCTTAAAGGCCTCCTCATCCTTGCCGATCTGCGGATATGCATGGACCAGCCAATGCAGCGGATGATAGCCGCCCGTGCCCGCGTCGCGTGCCGTCTTCATCGATGCGGTATTTGCGGCGATCGAATCTTCCCACATGCCCAGAGCAAAGAAGATGTGCGAAGGCATATGCTGTGCATGCGAGGCGCTTCTTGCCACCGTTCCGTAAAGACGAGCCGCTCGAAGCCCGAGCGGGGCGTGGATCGGATCGTCGTAAGCATGGATCAGGTAATGAAGAGCTCCGGGATGACGAGGATTTTTCTCGTATATGCTTTCTGCGATGGCCGCCGCCCGCATATAGTTTTCAGTGTTTCGCGTCGTGCCGGTCAAGCCGAGGATCGAAAGCGAATAAAACGCCTGGGCCTCCAGATCTTCGGGAAAGCGGCGTGTCAGCTCGGCCAGAGCGTTCGAATAATTCTGAGCGATCTCTTTTTCGTCGCCGTCATCGAACAACTGTTCGACCGCATCAAGATAGAGCTTTTCGCGCGTCGTCGGCGCTTTGGCTCGACGTTCTGCGGGCGTTGCGGCGAGTTTGGCAAGCGCATCGAGCGCCGCTTTTTGATCCTGTTCACCCCAGATGCGATGGTCGTGCGTCATCGCTTCGCCCCAATAAGCAAGCGCAAAATCGGGGGCGAGCCGCGATGCTTCCTGAAAAGCTCGTCGAGCTCGGCCGTACTCAAAACTGTGCAGGAGCAGTACGCCTTCGATGAAATGTTTCTGCGCTTCTGCGGGGCCCGACGTCGGAAAATCGATCTTTCCAAGGTCGACCGGACCGTTCGAACGCCCCGATTCGGGCCCGTGATGCTGAGCCGCGGCCGAAAAAACGGTCAACAAACCGAACAGCAAGCCCGGCAGAACATTGCGCGAATGTGCTTTCATATGCTTTTACCTTCTGACTGACCGTCGATAATATACGAGAACCAACCTGTTTGAAAAGGTTCGGTCTTTCTGCCGTAAAAACAATTCCCTGCGGATGAGGACGTCGGTGATCTGATAGATGACGGTTACGAAAAGATCGACGGGCATAACATCGGATGTCTCCTAGATCCCCTGTTTGGCGATCCATTCTTTGAGAACCCTCGCCATCTCAGCGAACACATCTTCGTCCGACGCTCGCATCTTCTTCAATATCTTGTAGCTGTGATTTGCGGTGTCGATCTTGTGTAGCGTTGCGCGCTTTCGAAGCTTCTCGATCGTTGGCTCAAGCAGATCGAGCGTGGCAAGCTCATCCCGCGTTCCGGAAAGAAACAGCATCGGGATCTTTACGCTCGCGAGGTGTTCGGCGCGCTTCGTGTCGGGTCGTCCCGGAAGATGCAATGGGAATGAGAACAGCACAAGGCCCTTCACATTTTCAAGCGGCTCCTCAGACTGCGCGGTCGTCGTCATCCGCCCGCCGAACGAATGGCCGCCGGCAAGCAGGATGAGATCGGGGGCTGCTTCCTTTGCAGCCTTAACCGCGTTTCTTATCGTTTGGACACAAACCGCCTGTGAGTCGCGGCCGCCGCCTTTTTCCGAATAAGGAAAATTATACCGAAACGTGGCGATCTTCTGTTGAGCGAGCGCGTCCGCAATGCTCTGCATCGTGGCGTGACGCATATTCGTACTCGCGCCGTGACCAAGTACCAAAAGGTGCGTCGCTCCGTCGGGCCGCATCCCGATCGCTGAAACTTCCCCTTTATCAGGCGTTGCCGGAAATTGAAGTTCGTATTTTCGCAAATGGGTTCAGTCTCCCGAGTGCCGCAGGATGCGCTCGATCCGCCGGTCCGGTATCAACCAGATAATGGCTACTAGAACATAGATCGCCCACGCGACACGATGCTCGACGAATGTACTTAAGATCGCGACGACATACAGAATGGGCGAGAGCTTTCCTTTTCGATCGCGGCCCACTGCGCTTGCAAGCAGAGAGTCTTCGCCCTGGCCCGCGATAATTCGCTGCTGCAGGACATAGTAAGCGACAGCCGCCATCAGCATTATCAAACCGTAGAGTGCCGTAGGTGCTGCTTCGAAATGATTTTCGCCCATCCATCCGGTGACGAACGGGAACAACGAAAGCCAAAACAGCAGGTGAAGATTCGCCCACAACATGCCGGCAGAAACATGCTTCACGGTGTGCAGCATGTGATGATGATTGTTCCAATATATACCGAGGTAAACAAAGCTAAGAACATAGCTCAGGAAAACGGGGAGGAGGGGCCGCAACGCCTCGAACGATGGGTCGTGCGGGACCTTTAGTTCGAGAACCATGATCGTGATGATTATCGCGAGCACTCCGTCGCTGAACGCCTCTAATCGGTTTCGACCCATTATTCTTATCCTGTTCCGCCTGTTTTGTAGCTATGCCTGAAAATTCTTCGTCAACCTCTGCCAAACATCACTGTAGTTGTGCTGCAGTTCCGAGCATTCCATGGCGAATTTCGTCGGGCGGATGACGTAGCGCGATTCGAACATAAAGGCCATCGTACCGGAAAGCTTCTGTGGCTTCAGCTCGGCATTCGAGGCCTTTTCGAAGGCATCGAGGTCGGGGCCGTGGGCGGACATCTGATTGTGCAGCGATCCGCCGCCCGGCACGAAGCCTTCTTCTTTTGCGTCGTACTTGCCGTAGATGAGGCCCATGTATTCGCTCATCGTGTTGCGGTGATACCAGGGCGGGCGGAACGTGTCTTCGCCGACAAGCCAGCGGTCGGGAAAAATAACAAAGTCACAATTCGCAACGCCCGTTTCGCCCGATGGCGACGTCAGGACGGTGAAGATGCTCGGATCAGGATGATCGAACGAGATCGATCCTATCGTGTTGAACCGGCGCAGGTCGTATTTATAAGGCGCGTAGTTGCCATGCCAGGCAACGACATCGAGCGGCGAATGATCGATCTCGCACCGCCACAAATTGCCGCCGAATTTCGCGACCTGCTCAAATTCTCCCTCGACGTCCTCGTACCACGCCACCGGCGTTTCAAAATCGCGCGGATTCGCCAATCCATTCGCCCCGATCGGCCCAAGATCAGGCAGACGAAACTGCGCGCCGTAATTTTCGCAGATGTATCCGCGGCATTGTTTGTCATCGGGGTGCGGCTCGACCTTGAATCTCACACCACGCGGTATCACGACGACCTCGCCGGGCCCGGCCTGGATCGCGCCAAGCTCGGTCAAGAACCCGAGCCGTCCCATCTCGGGCACGATCAGCATCTCGCCGTCGGCATTGTAGAAATATCGGCCGCCCATGCCTTGATTACAGCGATAGATGTGAATACCGATCCCGGCCTGCGAGAACAGATCGCCGTTCAGGGCAATTGTCGTCATGCCGTCAATAAAATCGGTTGGTTCGGTGGGGATCGGAAGCGGATCCCAACGAAGCTGATTTGGCGTAACGTCGATATCGTCCGGTTTGCTTTGCCAACGGAAATTGTCGATCCGCTCAAACGGCCGATGCATTACGCTGGGCCTGATGCGGTACGTCCACGTACGCTTATTGCCCGACCGCGGAACCGTGAACGCCGTTCCCGAAAGCTGTTCTGCATAAAGCCCAAGCGGTGCCTTCTGCGGCGAATTTCGGCCGACCGGCAACGCACCCGCAACCGCCTCGGTCGCAAACTCATTCCCAAAGCCTGTTTGATACTTAGGGTTCATTCTTTTCTATGCACGCTCCAAGCCCGTTTCGTTTAAGTCCGATAGATCCAAGCTCCATCGCTAATATTGCGTCCATCGCGATAACCACCCGTTATAAGAACTGTTCCGTTTCCTAAAAGGGTTGCTGTTGCGAAAAGCCGGGTGGTGCCCATGTCACCCTCAGTCAATGAAAAACTGTTCGTTTTGGGGTCGAACACTTCCGCACGATTCGCACCGCCCGCTACGAGCACCTTCCCATTTGGAAGCAACACGGCCGTACCCTGCAGCTTATATCGCGAAGCGTTCATATTGTTCTTAACAACTGTGAACTTTCCATCCGCCGGGTTGTAGACTTCGGCGTTGTTGTACGCGCCGTCCCCGTCCTGCTCGTCGGAGCCGCCGAGTATCAAAACGCGTCCGTCGATCAGGCGGATCGCCTCGTGCTTATGCCGCATGATGGTGAGCCCGCTAGCTTCGGTGAAACGGCGTGTTAGCGGATCGTAGATCTCTGTACTGTTGAAGATAACGATCTGCGAACGTCGTCCACTATGCCCGCCGGCGATCAATATGCGTCCGTCATTGAGTAAGGTCGCCGTGTGCGATTCTCTGGGCACCGACATATCGCTCACCGCCGTAAATCGTTTCGTTAACGGATCATAAATTTCTGCACTCTTAAGAAATGTCCAACCAGTTCCAACCCCGCCCGCGAAAAGTACAGTGCCATCTTTGAATGCGGTAGCGATATGCCCGCTTCGCGGCGATGTCATTCGTGGTCCTGTCGAGAATTGTTTTGTCGAGGGGTCGTATATTTCGGTCGTGTCAAGATATTCGCCATTGAACCCGCCAGACACCAGCACTTTTCCGTCAGGCAGCAACGTCGCTGAATGGCTTGACCGGGCCGTGCTCATGCTTCCTACTGCCACAAAGTTGCTGGTCGCCGGGTCGAACAGTTCTGCGCTTGCGATGTTACCATCGCCGCCGATATAGCCTCCCGCGATCAACACCTTTCCATCGAGAAGAAGCGTCGCTGTATGGACAGATCGCCGCACGGTCATGTTCGAAATAGCGTTTACGGAGCCGGTTTGACGTACAACGCGATCCTCACTAACTACCGGGGTCTGAGCACCACAGCCGACCGCAAATAATGAAGCAATAAATGGGATCGATGCGAAATAGGTAGCATATATGATCATCGTTCGCCTCCTTTCGGCGTGCAAATGCGAAAGCTGATTCTAGCTGACGACGTCTGAATAAGGTTCCACCACAGTCTATCGGCATCCCGAAGCTTCGGTCAATGGATATCGGGATGAGTTAGCCGTTCATCATTCGCTATTCCGGAAGCGCCAGCCGCATCTTGCAGATATCTATTCCCGGGCCGAAGCCGTCCGGCGTGTGTTCGACTGTCTCAAAGCCGAGTTTCTTGTAGAACCCTTCGGTATGGTGAGAGGTGCTTGTAACAAAGGGCCGGTCGCCCCATTTCTCGCGGCCTTTCTCCATTCGGAACAGGGTCAGCTTCTTCCCTAGACCGGTTCCGATCAGGTCGGTCCTTACCATTCCCCAACACAGCGAGATGGTCTCGTCCTCGTTTAGTGCGATCCCGCCCGCCGCAACGACCTCATCAATGATCTCGATGACAAAATAATCGTCAGAAAACGCCTCAAGAAATTCACGCAGTTCTTTCTCTTCGGCTTCGACAAAATACTTGCCGATGTTCGACCGAAAGATCGCTACGACGGCTTCGATATCGGACGGCTTATAGCGACGAATTATCATCAGGGTTCGATGTCGAAATGCAGAACATCTTCGCGCGTTCCGAGCGATTCGTACAGCTTGATCGCCGGGTCGTCGCCGTGATCTGCCTGCACATAGATAACGTACGCCCCGATCTCGCGGGCCATCTCGCGCAGCTTGTTTATCAACCCGGTGGCGATGCCTTGCCGGCGATATTCTTCAAGAACAGCAAGATCGTAAATATATATCTCGCTTCGCTCCTGCTCGAACTTCTGCAGCACATACGCGACCAACCCACCGACAACCTTCCCGTCCGCCACAGCCACCAGCGGAATGAAATCCTCACGAGCAAGAAGCTTTTTCAGATACCCATCTGAAGGTACCGCCGATTGATAATGTTCTTGATCCTCGAAGGCCTTCGCAAAAACGGTCAAAAGGTCTCTCAATCGATTCTTTTCCGCCCTATTGACGGCGATACCGATCCGCGTTTTCATTCTCGCTAACATTCACGACGGACCTTGCTCGTCCGAGAGGAGTTGCTTTTCAAAGCGCCAGACATCCAGTTGAAAACTGCCGGCGGGCGTCTTTAACTCGTGCGTAAATACACTTGCGAGATGCCATCCGCACTTTTCGTAGAACCTTGCGGCCCTCGAATTGCCAATGCCGCACGCAAGCCAGGCAATCCGGTTTCCGGCTCTCGATATTCGCCGTTCCGCATCATCGATTAGCGCCTTTGCCACACCGGTGCCGCGAGATTCTTTGTTGACATGAATCTGATTGAGTTCGTCATCCTTTACAATACTAAGTCCGAGCGGTTTCCCAATCGGGCCGACGACGTGAACTTTCGTAATATCAGAACACAGTACCTTTTCAAATGTAGCTAGCGTCCAGAATTGGGCATGGCCCTCCGGCAGGATCTCGGAATGAGCTTCCTGCCAACTGTCATGCCAGAGCCGAGCAATCGCGTCAATCTCCGATCGCAACGCAGGTCGAACATCCATTTCTCATCATCCGAGCCCTTAAAGATTTCCCCGCCTTCGCTGTTCTTCCTCGATCGAAACGAACAACGCTTTGAAATTACCTTTTCCGAAGCCCTTGCAGCCCTTGCGTTGCAGGATCTCGTAGAAGACGGTCGGGCGGTCTTCGACCGGTTTGGTAAAGATCTGCAGCAGGTAGCCTTCATCGTCGCGATCGACGAGGATGCCAAGGCGTTTCAGGTCTTCGATGCTTTCGTCGATCTCGCCGACGCGGGCCGGGATCTCGTCGTAATATGTGTCGGGAACCCTAAGAAACTCGACGCCGTTCTCCTGCAGCTTGGCGACCGTATTAAGAATGTCCTTGCAGAGCAGTGCGACGTGCTGCGCGCCGGCCGAACGGTAAAAATCGATATATTCCTGGATCTGCGACTTACCGCCTTTGCCTTCGGCGGGCTCGTTGATCGGGAATTTGATGTTGTGCCCGCCGTCCGACATCACGATCGACATCAGCGCTGAATATTCGGTCGAGATGTCCTTATCGTCGAATGTGATGTAGCGGAAAAACCCCAAAACATCGCGATAGAAATCGCACCAATAGTTCATCTTGCCGAGTTCGACGTTGCCGACGATGTGATCGACAAGCTGAATGCCGACCTCGTCGCCTGCAACCTCCTGCGAGATGAAACCGGGCAGGAACGGCCCTGAATAGTTGTGGCCGTTATTTGTGTTGTACGAGACGAAAGAGTGGATCGTATCGCCGTAGGTGGCGATCGCTGCGTGGCGAACGCTGCCGCTTTCATCGGTCATGTCACGAGGCTCAGTGACCGGTGTCGCACCGCGTTTCACGGCTTCGTTAAAAGCATGGTCGGCGTCCTCGACCTGGAACGCGATATCGCGGACGCCGTCGCCGTGTTTCTTGATATGCTCGGCCGCCGGATGCTCCGGCCCCATCGGCGTCGTAAGGACGAAATTTACGCGGTTCTGCCGCATCACATAGCTAGTTACGTCGCGGTTCCCCGTCTCAAGCCCGCGATAAGCATGCCGCGAAAACCCGAATGCCTTGCGGTAATAAAACTCCGCCTGCTTCGCATTCCCAACGTAAAACTCAACGTGATATATCTTCTTTAGTCCTAATGGATTTTTCGTTTCTGTCATAAAAACCTTTCAATTAAGGATGCCGTGCCGCATGCCATTTCTTCCATTTTGCAGGAATCGGCTTCCCACCGTTCGCCTCATGGACCGCCAGCATTTCGTAATATTGTTCCTGCAAATTCATAAGCCGGACGATCTTGGCCTCTGGTGATAAGGACCTCAGAAGGGATCGCGATATCTCTATGCGTTTGGTAAGTTCTGCGATCTCGCTATCGCTATCCATTTGTAAACCTCCACTTCTCTGATTCCCATTTTACCAGCAATTCATGTCTCGCCAGAATATTTGCAAGTCTCTCGTTATCGAGAATGCCTGCATCCACGAACATCGCAATCTTCTGGTAGTCCTTTGCCCGCCCGGCGAAAAGCCACATAGCGACGAGATGCTTCAAAAAACTCAACGTGATGTATTTTCTTTAGTCCTAAAGGATTTTTTTGATCTGTCATGGTCGCCTATTTCCTTAACCGCCAAATAATAGTTCCAGATCTATCAATGTATAGATTCGGTGCCTTAAAGTCTGCTGCGGTCTTGCCCTTTTCCACTGCAGCTAGTCCATTTCGGAAACTCGTTCCATAAGAGAATTCGGGCTTGATCACTATCTTTCCGGTTTTATCTATGAAACCTATCTTGTCTTTAACACTTATCAATGCGAGCCCTTCTGAAAAGTCTAGAGCAAATCCGAAGTATTTCGGTTCGATAGCCATCTTCCCGGCCCGATCGATATAGCCATAAAAGGGAAACCCATGTTTCGTTGCTACTGCAACTAATGCAAGACCTTCCGAGAAACTATTTACCCTTTTCACTTCCGTGCCGAGGGTAAAGGCCGCTTTACCAGACATGTCAATAAATGCGAATTGACCTTCCGGGGCTATGTAAGTACCGTAGAACCTGTATGGTTTCTCATTAAACTTGCCGGTTTTCACGGGTGCCAGACCTTCCTTGAATTTGGACGGGAGGAGGTAGCGCGGCTCAATAACAACGTTACCGGATTTGTCAATGAATCCGAATAATCCATTGATCATCACGCAAGCGAGCCCTTCGGAATAACTGAAAGCGTCATCAAAATTATAAGGAATAGCCAATTTGCCGTTCCGGTCTATAAATCCCCATTTGCCGTGCTCATTCATTACGGCCGCTAAGTCCTCTGAGAAGGCCTTAACTTCCTTAAACTTTGGTTCAATGGCAAACCGACCATCCCTGTCAATGAAGCCCCATTTATGATTGCCCTCCCCGTGAATTCCAAAATTTCCTATTCCCACTGCCGCCAACCCCTCAGAGAAATCTCGGGCAGCGTCAAATTGGGCTGGAACAATAAAAGAGCCGGCTTCATCTATATATCCTAGTTTGTATTTGTCCCCACTGACCGCAACGAAAGCTCGCCCTTCAACAAAATCGCCTGCACCTTGGAATTGTGGTGCAATCACCATCTTGCCGTCGGTATCAATGAAACCTACTTTCTCGTTGACTAAAACGCTAAACAGTTTTGAAGGTTGCTTTACCTGCGCAACGGCGAACGTATGAGACAAAACCGTCGAACAAACGGCGATCAATATTGTTCGTTTCAGACAACGCATGAATTTTCAGTCTCGTTCAGTAGGCTTCCCGCGTTACGGGCGCATAGCAACCTGCTTTGGCTAGTAATTAGCTATTGTTATCAATCGATCAAAGGGCGTTTCGACATCCTTCACTTTTCGGCCTAGGCCGTCGCCATCGGTAAGCCCGTTAAACGGGCTGCGATCCATTTCCCGAACCCAAACCATGCCGTGAACGATGTGGCTATGCTCTCTTGACGAGAAACCCAGATTAACAATGCTTACCTATCTAAATCCATTTCCGGCACATTCGCGTTCTCATAGTTCTCGATAAGGGCCGAAAGTAGCGCCATCATCGAGGCGAGCGGATGCGACTCATCTTCGCCGACTTGATCGATCAACTCGTCGAGCATTGTTACCCATTGGTCGTAGACCGCCGCTCCAAACATACTTATACAAGCAACTAAAGCTTGATCGCCAGTTCCAACTCACCGCCAAGGCCCGTTACGATCTTGCGCAGGGTGGAGTATCGAACATCCTTTATATCGTTTTCGACTCGCGAAATGTACGCTTTATTGACGCCGATCCTATCTGCGAGCTGCTGTTGAGTAAGGCCCTTCTCTTTCCGAGCCTCCTGGATCATCACGCCGAGTTTGAACTCTTGATATCCCAGTTCGAATTCTTCTCTTTTAGTCGTGCCTCGCACTCCGTATTCTGTCACTATCAATTCAGGAAGCGGCGTTGGACTGTTCTTTTTCAGCATAAATAGTCAACCGAAATTGCTGCGCGTGTTGTCCAATAAGACAACATTTTTTCCTGAAAGCCTCATCCCTTCCGCCAGATTATGAATGCGTTGTCGAGCCGTTCCATACCGATCTTTGGGTAGTACTCCATCGCGGTCGGGACCGAAAGGAGCAGCACCATCGATTCTTCGCCTGCGGCCTCTTTTGTAAGCTCGACCAGCCGGCGCCCGACACCTGCTTTCTGGTGCGATGTCGCGACGGCAAGGTCGGCGAGATAAGTGCTCCAGGCGCCGTCGGTGATCGAACGTGAAATGCCGACCAATTTGCCGTCTTCCCAGGCGCTGACGACGAGGTTCGAACCCGCCAGCATTTTGGCGATCCTGCCTGCGTCATCTATCGGCCTCTGCAGTCCTGCGTCGCGATAAAGTTCGATCACGTCGGCCGCATCGACCGGCTCGTTCACCTTATACTCGATCATTTATTTCGACCCGAAGCTTTCGATATATTTCCGCGTCACCTCTTTCAGCTCAGCGTACGACGGGATGACATACAACACCGGCTGCATGTCGCTGTAGGTGTACTCGTGATCGATGACCTGTTCGAGGTTGAAAGGACGACGTTCGACCTGGTCACTGAACGCGTGTTCGAGCTCGCCAAAACTCGAGAGCAATCCGGCGCCGTAAGCCTTGATATCGCCTTCGTGCTCGACCATCCCGAATTCGACCGTGAACCAATAAAGCCGGCCGAGTTCTTCCAGCTGCCGGTCGTTCGCAATTCTTGCTCCGTGGCCGATGAACTGTGAAAAATCTGCGAAATTCGGATTGGTGAACATCGGTATGTGTCCGATCGCTTCGTGTACGATATCTGGTTCGGGCGTGTACGCCGGCTGCGAGTGATGGCGGATGTACTGCGTGCATAGCATCACCCTGTACGACAGCCATGAAAGGAAAGCTCGTGTTTCGACCAGTCCCTCGATCGGTGCAAGCCGAAAGCCCGTAAGTTCTTTCAACCGCCGGTTCATTTCCGACAGCTGCGGGATGCGGTCGGTCCTGATGCCGAGATCTTTCTTTGCCCTCAAATAAAATGGCGAAGCGTATTTCTGCTGCAGTTCCTCGAGTTCCTCTGCAACATATCGCCAAACACGCTGTTCACGCGGGCTGTAATCGACATCTGTGATCTCGCCGGTCTCGCGAAAGTTCTTTGCGTACCCGGCAATAACGTCTCGCCGCGCTCGATATTCGGGGTCGTTCGCACCGGGATGATCGAGGTGAAGTTCGTTTATGTTCTCGAACTTCATGTCCCTGAACTCAGGAAGATCGGCATCCGAGACCTGGAAATTCTCGATCGCAAGATCGGCGTCGTTGGTGGGCGGCGTTGCGGTTTCGGTCAGCATTTGAGCGGCTCCTTTCATATGTCCGATGCGGCTTAAGAACGTTGGGTTATCTTCGAATAAACTATTCTAATGGAAAGGATAATTAGTTTGAATAGCGAAACTCAAAATTTATCCGTATCACGCCTTACTTTGTTAGTTAATTTTGGCGGTATGCTTTATATTCTTTGGTGACGCCCGCTCGGTCATCGAAGCCGGGAGTGATCTGAGACGATGATAGTTGACGAGATCGATCGCAAGATCCTAAAGGAATTACAGCAGGATGCACGGACGAGTTACGCCGAACTTGGCCGTCGCGTTGGGCTGACCACGCCGGCCGTTATCGAGCGCGTACGAAAACTCGAGGATGCCGGGATCATTACCGGCTATCGCGCCGAGATCGATACGGCGAAGGTCGGGCTGCCGATCACGGCATTTGTGCGAATGAGCATAACCGGCGTCGATTACAGCCACATCATCGAGGTCGCGCAAGAGTCCAACGAAGTGCTCGAATGCCATCGCGGGACCGGCGGCGACTCGTTCATTATGAAGGTCGCCGTCTCGTCGGTCGAGCACCTCCAACAGATGATCGACCGCCTGACGCCCTACGGGATCACGACAACGACGATCGTTCTGTCATCTCCGGTCAAAAGAAGAATCATCGAAATATAGATAGGTATCCTAAGACAATGAAAAGACCCGCACTTCTTACTGTTCTCATCCTCGCTCTCACGATGACCGCTGCATCGCAGCATAAGGCCGCGTTGAAACTGACGCTCGAAGGGTCCGTAAAGCCGCACGCCGGTATCGACGCTGTTTACGCAACGTTCAGCGATGCGTATGAAAGGCTCGACGCGAAGATGGTCAGCGGCCTATACACCGACGACGCACTTTACCTCACACCCGAGAGCGACATCATGCGTGGCCGCGACGTGATATTCAAGAGCTTTAGCGGCTTTTTTGATGCGATCCGACGCGTCGGCGGAAAGCTTGATATTCGGTTCAATATCGTTGACCGGCGGGTCGATCAGGATATGGGCTATGACGTCGGCATCTTTTCGCTGACAAGCATCGGCAAGAACGGCGAAACACAGACATCAAGAGGCAAATTCGTTGTCGTTGCGGTGAGGTCAAAAGACGGCAGTTGGAAGTTTCAGCTCGATAGTTACAGCAACCTGCCGAAGGAATGAACGACCGATCGGAACGGGTCACTTGCCAGGTGTCGATCGTTCCAGAACACCTTTTCGCTTGATCACATTTTTATAATCCCACTGGATCGCAGCCGATTTTTTCAGCCAGCGTTTCAGGTCTTTGAAGTTGATCTGATCGGCGGATGTGTACGTGATCGAGGCGTCTTTGAACTTACCCGTTCCGGGTTTGAGCAACTCTTCGTCAAAGCTCGCACCGCTCCAGAACATCAGCCTGATGCCCGCCTTTAGTTTGCTGTAACCGACGATCGGATTCCCATCAAGAAACCAGACCGGATGCCGGTGCCAGATCTTGTTCTCGGCCTTTGGCAGGGCGCCCGAGATCGCCTCGGCAAGTGCTGTGCAGATCTCGCGGTCGGCGGTCGTTTGCGAGTCGTTATATGCCCTTACCTCGGGGTTCATGGTCTATTTCTTTACCTTCCGCTTCTCGGTCATTGTGCCGTCAAATTCCTCGTTGTTCGCTTCGGCTTCGTCCTTGGTCTTGCGGACGATCTGGTCCTTGTGATGCGGCGGTGAATAGATCGTATAGATCTTGAGCTTTGTTTTGGCCGATGTATTGATCACGTTGTGCTCGGCACCGGCGGGTATGACAACAGCGTCACCGTCCTTTACGAGGTACTCATTACCGTCGATCAGCACCTTGCCCTTTCCGCCCTCGAACCTTAGGAACTGATCGTTCTCGGGGTGCGTCTCGGCGCCGATCTCCTCTTTGGGCTGCAGGCTCATCAGGACCAACTGGCTATAGGCCGAAGTGTAGAGAACCTTGCGAAAATTCTTGTTCTTAAGCGTGTCTTTCTCGATGTTCGATTTGAATCCTTTCATGATCTATCCATTTTGCCTTTATTCTGACCCTCAGGAACGTTTGCTTCCTGCTTTAATTTCTCGTTCTTTTTAAGCGTCTTCCAAACAACATCGATTATATCACCAACGGTAGTGCCCATTTCGTGGACGTCCGATTCGGACAGTCTTATCTCGAAAACATGTTCGAGCGACAACAGCGTTTCCGGATCTTCCAACTCATCCCGAAGAAAGCTCAGGTTCCCCGAAAAATCATCGTCGGCCGACAGCCGGGCAAGATCAGCTTGAAGTTCGGCTGCAAGCACTTTGCGAACTCCCGCCGAAACAAAAAAAGGAATTCCTTTTGACGCAAAATATCGATAGTGAAATTCCTCTTCTGTAAGCGGTTCGCGTCCGGCAAAGACGACATCGAGTCGCGATCGAGTCCTTTTTGTTTTAACGAACGCTGCCGCGATGCTCGCAACAACGATCAATATAACAATGCCTGTACAGGCCAGGATCGATATCAGTTCGGGAGCCATCAACTATTGACGTTCCAGGCGACCTGGCTCCGGAGGCGCATGGTCGTTCTATCAAGGCCGATGACCTCGAAGACGGATAGCATCGACGGGCCGACTGCAACGCCAGTGAGCAGTGTTCTTGCACCATTCATTATCACGCCGAGCTTGGTGCCTTTTTCTTCGGTAAAGGCTTTCACGACCGTTTCGATGTTCTCTTCATTATAGATCGGCGGCGTTGAGCCCTTACTGATTTGCGGGCTACTGACACCATCCGCTTCGCCAAATTCCGCCTCGAAGCGATCCGCCAGTTCGGGGAGCCAGATCTTGAGATCGGGAAACTTATTGAGGTTCTTCTCGATCGCTGCCGGATCGAAATCGTAATCTTCGCTAAAATACGCGCGGCCTTGTGCAGAAAAATCTTTGAGCGTGAAGAAGCGCTGTCGGATGAGGTCGATCGTGTTTTCAAACCACGTTTTGTCATCGTCTTCGTATTCCTCTCGCCAGAGTTTCGCGGATTTCAGTTCTGCTTTGACGAACGGCAAGAGATCGTCGAGCGGCATCGTGCGGATGTATTCGGCGTTCATCCAGATGGCCTTGTCGTCGGTCCATTTTCGCGGGTCGTCCGGGTGAAAATTGAATACGGCGTTCGAGCGGTGAATGCCCTCGAGTGAGAATTTCTCGATCAATTCTTCAAGAGAATAGATCTCTTTCTCTTCTCCGGCAGACCAACCGAGCAAGGCAAGAAAATTGCGAAACGCCGCTGCAAGAAAGCCTGCATCGCGATACGTCGTCATCGAAACCACCTCGCCGTGTTTGCGTTTCGAGAGCTTGCCCTTGTTCGGCGCCATTATCAGCGGCAAATGTGCGAATATCGGCGGCGTTACACCGAGAGCTTCGTAGATCAGCACCTGCTTGTGCGTGTTTGTCAGGTGGTCCTGGCCACGTATGACGTGGGTTATCTGCATCTCGATGTCGTCGCAGACGACCGCGAGGTTATAGAGCGGATGGCCATCTGAACGCAAAAGCACGAGGTCTTCGGTGTCGGCGTAATCGCGCTCCTGGATTCCGTAAACCTGATCGTCAAAGGCCGTTCGGCCGTCTTCAGCGACCCTCAGACGTATCGCAAACGGCTCACCCGCAGCTGCACGGGCATCAGATTCTTCCTTCCGGAGGTCGCGATACGGGTTGTCCCGCATGTTCTTGTCGGCTCCTTGGGCGCGGGCTCGTTCCTTGATCGCGTCTTTAACGTTCCCGTCCGAAGGCGCTTCTTTCGGGGTGAAATCGCGATAGGCCTTGCCTTCGTCCAGAAGTCGAAGCGCCGCTGCACGATGTTTATCGGCATTGTTCGATTGAAAAACGACCTCTTCGTCCGGTGCGAACCCGAGCCATTCGAGGCCGTCAAGGATCGAGCGGGTCGATTCATCGGTTGAGCGGGCGAGGTCTGTGTCCTCGATGCGCAGCAGAAACTTGCCGCCGGTATGACGAGCGTAAAGATAATTGAAAAGCGCGGTTCGGGCCGAACCGATATGGAGGTAACCCGTCGGCGACGGGGCAAATCGTACTCTTACGGACATAAAGCACGATTATAGGCAGAAACGCCCTTAGTAGCGAATCAGATGGGTCGTAATGGCTCGAGATCGGGTTTGCTTAGGCTTGCGCAGGCCACGATCTGAACCGCAGAGTATTGCCATCGGGGTCGGTCACGTAAAATTCGCGCGAACCCCAGCTCTGATCGATCGGGCCAAGATGCACGGGCGAATTCGCGTGCCCCGACGTATCGAGCCCGCGCGACAGGAACTGCCCGAACAGATCGTCCACTTCCTCGACCTCGACGTTTATCGCCGCGCCGAAACTGCCGTCGCCTGAAAGCACTGAAAGCTGCAAAACGGCATCGCCCTGCGAAACATCAACGACGGCCGCTTTCGATGGTGTCTCCGGATACTCTGAGACGAAACCGAGTATCTCGGTGTAGAACCTGATCGAAGCGTCGATATCCGAACATCTGATCACTGGTACTATCTTCATGGCGCTTGATACGACATCAAGCCTGAAAAAGTTGGATCAAATTTCCGCATGTATCTTCGAACAGCGCCTGTGTTCCCCGCCCGGTCTTGGTCGGCGGCTGACGAAATACGATACCGGCGTCCTTGAGCCTTTCAAATTCGGCGTCGATATCATCGGTGCTAAAAACGATCGCCGGCAGTCCGGAATTGTAAAGCCCGTCGAAATACGCATCCGAGCCTTGACCGCCGCGGGGTTCCAACAGTAAAGCGGTCCCATCTTCGTCTTCCGGCGAAACGACGATCGCCAGCCCGTGTTCGGGCTCAAAGAGCCTTTCCCGAAACCCGAGTTTTTGTGTATAGAACATGAACGCCTCGACCGGATCGTATACCGAAACACTTGTCACCGCGATCTTCATTTTCAGACTCCTGCAGGCCGTTCGCCCATTCGATGAGGCGGAAAAGAAAAACCGTCGGACACATCGGCCGACGGCTTCGCTAAATGAATAATGGCGGAGACGACAGGATTCGAACCTGTGGTACCCTTTTGGAGTACAACGGTTTAGCAAACCGCCGCTTTCAGCCACTCAGCCACGTCTCCGCATGGGTGCCGAAAAGCAAGGTTTAATTCTAGCTGTCGGGCAAACTTTGTCAAGGCAATTCGCATCAAAAGCCACAAAGTATCGAGTGTCGAAAGGCTTGACACATTTGATTTTTGCAACCAAAATAGCAAAGTGCTCGGAATATCGGCTTTCCAGGCAGTTATTCCTTAAGTCAGTTGCGGGTTTCAGCGAACTTTTCAATAGTCCGCCCAGGTGCGGGAGCGCATTCATTCAATGTTTATTTCCGGAAGCAGATCGAGAGTTTTCAGCAGCCTGTTGATCGCAGTCGTTTTGAACGTAACTGCGATCGTTGCGGCGCCGAATTCTCGCGTTGCGGTGAATTCCAACGCCTCGACCAATCTTGGCGTCATTTCCGGTTTTGTTCGAGACGAAGCAGGTAAACCGATCGCCGATGCAACGGTCGCGATCTTTCGCATCGGAACGACCAAATTGCTCCGCCAGGTTCGTTCGGCGGCGGACGGTAGATTTTTGCTTCGGATCTTGCCCGGCACATATACCGTACTTGCGGTAGCTCAAGGGTATAATCCGCAGACGGTCTCTGAGATCGAGGTCGCCCGTGCCACCCAGCTCAACTACGGTTTCAAATTGGAAAAGGCCGGCAGCGGCAACACGCTCCCTGAAAATCGGCTCGACCGCAACAATCCGAAATGGGTTCGCCGAGCGGCATCGATAAGCCGGTCGATCTATCAGAACACCGAGGGAACGGTCGCTTCTGAAACTGAGCCCGAAGTTGTTGTTGACACTCCGACAGACGAAGAGACAACGGCGCGTCCGGGGCAGTCGGTCGTCGAGACCTTTTATGCCTCGACTAATCGGGGCTCGTACGCCGGCGTCAACTACGCGACCCTGCTTCCGCTTGGCAGCGATGCGAGCCTGATGATCGCCGCGCAGGCAGGCATTGGCCGAAATGCTCCGCAGCGATTCGAGACCCAGCTGAAATTTGACCTGAATGACGATCACAAACTGAGACTGCGTGCCTCAGCCGCAAATCTCGGCAGCATCAACCTCGGCAATTCTGAGGGGCGGCTCGGCCAGGTGTCGTTCCAGGCCCTCGATGAATGGCGTGTACGCGAAGGCGTGATCCTGGTCTACGGCGTCGATTATTCTCGCTTCATCGGGGCCGGCGATGATTTCTCGATCTCGCCGCGACTCGGTTTTCAATACGACATCGATCCGAAAACCCGCTTCCGTGCTTCGTACACGTCGCAGGCAGACCCGCGAACCTGGTCACGCGAGATCGAGCTCGAGGACGCTGAGGTCATCTTTCGCGAACCGGTAGCCATCGATGACTTTGTCGTCGAGAACGGACGGCCGGTGATGAATAAAAGCAGCCGATTCGAATTTGGTATCGAGCGTGTTCTGGACAATCGCTCGACGATCGAAGCAAATGCGTTCTTCGACGCGACGGTTGGCCGCGGTGTTGGCATTACGAGCCTGCCCTTCGATTCTGCCGGCGAACAGTTCTCGGAATTTGTCGGTAATCAACAGGGCGGATCGACAGGGCTTCGTGTTGTATACACGCGGCGGCTTTCGGGCCGCATCACTGCCGGCGGCGGGTACAGTTTCGGGACCGGCCAGCAGTTGTCGGCCAACGGCATCTCAGATCCGGCGGACCTATTCAAATCGGGCGTTTTTCACACCCTGTACGGTCAGATCGAGGCTGATTTCAATACCGGAACTAACGTGAAGACGATCTTCAGGCTTTCGCCTCGGGCGACGATCTTTGCGATCGACCCGTTTCAGGGCCGTCTTGCTATCTACGATCCGGGCCTGAGTGTTCTGGTCACGCAGCATTTGCCGACCTTAGGCCTGCCATTCCAGGCAGAAGCCGTCGTTGATGCCCGGAACGTTTTTGATTTCCAGAACGGCCTTTTCGGCGAGGATGGAAGCCTGAGGGTCAACTCGCATCGCCGAGCACTTCGCGGCGGCATATTGGTAAGGTTCTGATCGCGGACGCCTCCGTCCGGACGATTGCTCCGAAAACCGCCGGTTCTGATCACAGGTCCGGCGGTTTTAGTTTTGTCCAAAATAATGGATTGACAAGCAAAAATCTGAATTTTTTTCGGTTTACGGCTCGCGATCCTGAGATAGATCGAGCGTTTATCGCTTAATTATCGTAACGCGGCGATGGTCGGGATTCGACGGTGCGTTGGAACACGGTTTGCCTGTTGAAAACTCGGATTAGTGTCTCTCGATCGATGAAGGGGAAAGTTCTAACAAGTTCGAGCCTGATTTGGCTGGTTTTGACCGTTATGCTTGTCGCTGGCGGGGCACTCAATCTGTCGCAGCGGGCCGGCCACCAACTTCCCCCGACCGACGGCGTCCTATGGGTCCAGAAGGCGGACGGCATCTATGCTGAAAAGGTTGAGCCGGGCCTGGCTGCGTCACGAGCAGGCATCTCGGCCGGCGACAAACTGTTAACCATAAGTCTCGATGGCCGAACGTTCCACGAGGTCGTTTCGGTCGCAGATATACCGATGTATCTGGATGCTGCAGGCGTCGGCGGCAGCCTCACCTATTTCTACCAAAAACCGAAATACGCCTTTACCAATAACTTTTACTACTCTGATCTATCGAACATCGATTCTTTGCCGCGCTGGACGGCGTCGATCGTGTTCCTTGCGCTGGTAGGCGCGGTATGGCTCGCCGTTGGATTGTTCGTCTTGTTCAAGCAGGGGAGCCGATCGCCTTTCGTGCTTCATTTTGCGACGATCTGTCTTACCGCATTTGTATTCCACGTTTACCACCCATTGAGGCTCGAGCAGGATTTCGATCTCGGCGTAAGCCTCATCGACGATCTTGCCTTTGCGTTCTTCGTTCCGTTGTTCTTACATTTCTGCCTGCGTTATCCGGTGAAGAGCGCCGTATTCGACGAAAAGCCTTGGCGGACGCTGATCTTGTACGTTCCCGCGGCGCTGATCTCCTTAGCCAGCTTTTTCTTTACATTGGCACCGCTCCTGATCCCCGAGGCGGCTGGCATATCGCTGGTCTATTTCTCGGCCGCGAATAAGGTCTTTCCGTTGATCAACCAAAGCCTGCTGATCCATTTTGTTGCCGGTGTATCCATCGGATCGAGCATTCTGCTTTGGCGGTTTTTGACAAATCAGCAGCCGTTGGTGCGTCAGCGGTTGAAATGGGCGATGTGGGGAACCATCATCTCGATCGTTCCGATCCTGCTTTTCCGGATCGCGAAGCAATTCGTCTATTTGCCGGAAGACACTCTGACCGTCGCCCTGACGACCTTGCCTCTCGCCTTGATACCGCTTAGTTTCGGACACTCGGTCGTTCGCTATCGTCTGATGGATGTCGATGTGGTCGTCCGGAGGGCGTTGGTCTATGCGGTAACGACCGTCGCGATCGCGATGATGATCGGGGCAGTCGCGCTTGGGCTCGTCTTTCTCGCCGTCGGCAGCAACCTTTCGACGACCGAGATCACGCTCAGGGCGCTTATCGCCGTCATCGCGATGGCAGCGATCGTTTTGCTGAGCGAACCGCTTAAAAACTTTCTGCAGGAACGCGCGAACCGGTTCTTTTACGGCGAGCGCTACGACCTGCGTCAGGGACTGCTTGATTTTGGCAGGACCCTTTCGGCTACGACCGCACTCGAGCCGCTGACAAGCGCGTTGACCGAGAGGTTGATACAGGTGCTCGATGTCGAAAAGGCAGCGATCTTTATCGAGGACAAGAGTTCGCCGAGCGGTTACCGGATCGCCAAATCTGTCGGGCTCGGCGAGGAATACTATATCCCGGTCGATTTCAAGCAGATGATCAGGCAGAAATCTGCCGAAAAAGGCATCGTCCGTGCCGATGAGATCGAACTCCAGGATGCCGACCTGACCGAATCGAACGGCAACGGCAAGATGCCTGTCCGCCAGGAACTGCATTATTTCGTTCCGTGCGTCGTCCGAAGCAAGATGGTCGCGGTCATCGGCCTCGGCCGCGCGAGCGATGGTTCGCTGCTCTCATCTGAGGACCTTGAGATCCTGAGGACCGTTTCCGGATATATCGGCGTCGCTATCGAGAACAGCCGTCTTTATCAGGAACAGCAGCAGCAGACCGAAGAGCTTGCACTTTTGAAGGAATTCAACGAATCGATCGTCGAATCGATCAACGTCGGCCTGCTGGCCGTTGACGAGGACGGCCGGATAACCCGATGTAATTCGACCTTCGAAGAGATGATGGCGCTCTCGCGCGATGAGCTGGTCGGAAACCTTGTCGAGGACATCTTCGATGAGAGCTTTGCTCTCAACCTGTCGAACATTCTCGGTAAATCGCGTTGGCATTTGACCGAGATCCGAAACGCTTACAAGCTTCACGCTTACGATGCGCTTGGCCGGTCGATGATACTCAATGTCGCGGTCGCACCGCTGCGTTCTGTCTCGAACGAGCAGACCGGAGCGATCATCGTGCTCGAAAACGTTTCCTCAAGGGTAAAACTCGAAGAATCGCTGCAGCAGAGCGAAAAACTCTCGAGCATCGGCCTGCTTGCAGCCGGTGTCGCCCACGAGGTGAACACGCCGCTGACCGGCGTTTCGAGCTACACTCAGATGCTTCTTGGGATGATCCCGGAGACCGACCCCAAACATGCCTTGCTCATGAAGATGCAGCGGCAGACCGACCGCGCGACTAACATCGTTGGCAATCTTCTGAATTTCTCACGCACCGGCAACGCGATCGAATGGGTCGAGATAGACATCAACAAACTGCTCGACGACACGCTTCAGCTTCTCGAACCGCAATTACGAAAAACTAACGTCAAGATCATTAAGGAATATTCGGCAGACAAGCCGGCGGTGCTGGGTAATGGCGGAAAGCTCCAGCAGGTTTTCACCAACCTGCTTTTAAATGCACGCGATGCGATGTTCGGCGGCGGTTCGATCACCCTCGTTACCGCTCGTAACGGTAATGAAGTAAGCGTCGAGGTCGCAGATACGGGCGAGGGCATTCCGCAGGAGAATCTAAGCAAGATATTCGATCCCTTTTTCACGACCAAGGGCGTCGGCAACGGTACCGGCCTCGGCCTTGCGGTCACCTATGGCATCGTGCAGGAACACGCCGGAACGATCCAGGCATTAAGCGACGGTAATTCGGGTTCAACGTTCCGTCTGACCTTTCCCGAAGCCTCTGCTCAGCGTCAACGCAAGGTCGGCTGACCGCTTCACGCCGGCGAGAGCTTCATCTTCATCACCCTCATTGCATATATAGCGGTCATGAACGCAACGAACATGATCGCCGAGGCCGTCCAAAAGGTACGGTTCACCGTTACGTCGTCGACGGTGTTCAGCGCATTGTTGAGCAGGACGCCGCCGATCATCGGGCCGATCGCCCTTGCAAGGCTCGCACCTGACTGCATTATCCCGAGAGCGCTTCCCTGCTCATGCTCGGCCGAGATCTTTGAAACGAGGCTGGTCAATGCCGGCGACGCCATAGCATTGCCGATCGAAAGCACCGCACAGCCGACAAGCAGGCCGGCGAGGCCGCCGTTCGCTGGCCCAAGGAAAGGTATCGCAAAAAGGCTCATGCCCATCAGAAAGCAGCCGATCACCGTTAGCTTTGTTTCGCCGAATCGGCCGACCAGTTTGCCGAAAAGAAAGCCCTGGCCGATGATCGCGATCAACCCGACGAAGGCGAAAAGGTAGCCGTTCTGCTCCGCGTTATATCCATAGCGGTAAGCCGTATAGAGCACGAACGCATACGTCATTATCGAGAACGAGGTGACGAGAAGAAAATACAAAAGATTCAACAACCCGAAATCACGTTCGCGAAGCGACGCGAGAAGTTCGACGACGCGGTTTCGCCGCTCGGGGATGACACCGTCCGGATTCGGTTTGATCGATTCGGGCAGCACGAAATAAAGGGCGATCGCGTTTGCGAGCGAGAGCACGGCTGCGAAATAGAAAGGTACGTGGACGCCGTATTTGCTCAGGATACCGGCGATCGCCGGTCCCAATATAAAACCCAGCCCGAACATCGCCCCGAAAAGCCCCATGCCTTTCGCACGGTTTTCCTTCGTCGTCACATCGGCTATGTAGGCTTGCGCCGTCGAAATGTTTGCCCCGGTGATGCCGCCGATTATCCTGCCGACGAATACCAAGAGCAGCGAGCCTGCGAAACCGATCAAAAAATAACCGACGGCCGATCCGAGCAGGCTTACAAAAAGTATCGGCCGCCGCCCGTATCTGTCCGAAAGCCGGCCAAGTATCGGTGAAAAGAAGAACTGCATCCAGGAATAGATGGCGAACAGAAGGCCTATCTCGAAAGGCGTCGCATTGAACGGCTCGGTATTGGCATAAAAAGGCAGTATCGGTATGACCATACCGAAACCGACCAGATCGATAAAGACGGTTACAAATATTATTATTAAGGGCGTTGTGAAAAACTTGTCGTTTACTTTTTCGGGCTCCATTGCTGTCACGGTCCATTCACAAGCCTAACGCACCGGCGGATAGAATGCCATTTCCGACCGTCCGGTCGGCCGAGCCTGAACGGCAAAATTTTAGCAAAAGGGTATACCGTAGTAGAATACTGGAATACGCCTGGATCGCCGGTCCGCTCACGGAATAAGGAATGAATACAACACTTCGGAAAAGCCTGATCGCTCTGCTGATAACACCACTCGTTTTTATTATGACCCTAGAAACTTCGGCCGCCGGGTCGAAAGCATCCGAACCGAAAGGCCGCAAGGCTTTGAAGAGTTCAGCGGTGCCGGACATCCGCTTCACCGTATCGATGTCGAAACCGTGGACGCACCTGCTTGAGGTTGAAATGCGCGTCAAGGCCGCCAAACTTCCCGATCAGACCGAGCTCAAAATGCCGGTTTGGACGCCGGGCAGCTACCTGGTCCGCGAATATTCACGCCACGTCCAGGATTTCAGCGTCAAGGACGGCCGCGGCCGCGATATTGCGTGGCGAAAGATCAGTAAGAACACGTGGCAGGTCGATTCAAAAGGTTCGAGCGAGATCGTCGCTACCTATCGGGTCTATTCGAATGAGCTAACGGTAAGGACGAACGAACTCAATGACGAGCATGCGTTTTGGAACAATGCGGCGCTGCTGATGTTCCCGAAAGGGCATCTGAATGCTCCGTCGACCGTGACCGTCGTACCTTTCGGCAAGTGGAAGGTGGCGACCGGCCTGCCGCGGGTCACCGGTTCGCCAAATACCTTCAGGGCATCCGATTTCGACGTTCTTTACGATGCTCCATTCGAAGTGAGCGATTTCAAGGAGATCGGCTTTGAAGTGGCCGGCAAACCGCATCGGATCGTCGTAACGGGCGATGGAAATTACGACCTCAAGCAGATGGCGGCCGACACGGCCAGGATCGGTGAAGAGGCGGTGAAGATCTTTGGCGAGATACCGGTCGATGATTATTTGATAATCCTTAATCTTCGCGGCAGCGGCGGCCTCGAGCATCTTAATTCCACCGCGCTTCAGTGGAACCGCTTCGGCTTCAAACCGCGTAGTCAGTACGTTGCCTATCTCGGGCTGGTCGCGCACGAGTACTTTCATTTGTGGAATGTAAAGCGGATCCGGCCGGACGTGCTCGGGCCTTTCGATTACGAGAATGAGAATTACACCGGTCTGCTATGGGTCGCCGAAGGCACGACCGCGTATTACGAAGGCCTTCTGCTTCGGCGCGCGGGCATTTCAAGCGACCAGGAGATCCTTGCGGCAAAGGCCGAGATGATCCAACAGCTTCAGAATCGGCCGGGAAGGTTCGAGACAAGCCTCGAGGAAGCAAGTTTCGATGCGTGGATCAAATACTACCGCCAGGATCAGAATTCGATCAACAATCAGATCTCGTATTACGACAAAGGCGAGGTCGTCAGCATGATGCTCGATCTGACGATCAGGACATCGTCCAACGGGTCGCGTTCGCTTGATGATGTCATGCGTTCGCTCTACAACGAGTTTTTCAAGAAAGGAAGAAATTACACATCCGGCGATTTTCAGCGCACCTGCGAGACGATGGCCGGCCGTTCGCTCGACGACTTCTTTGCCAAATACGTCAGGGGCCGCGCCGAGATCGATTACAACTCCATGGTCAGCGGCCTTGGCCTAGAGCTCAAGATCGAGCAGCCGAACGCAGCAAAAGCATATATCGGCGCCGATCTTGCCGAGGAATCAGGCCGTCTGACCGTTCGCAGGGTGGCCGCGGGAACTCCCGCATTCGAACAGGGCCTGAATTTCAATGATCAGATAGTAGCGATCGACGGCCACCGGGCGAGCCTCACGTTCCTTCAGAACTATCTTGATGAAAAGCGGCCGAACGACAAGTTAAAGCTGGCGATCTTTCGTCACGACCGGCTGCGAGAGGTCAATTTCACACTTGGAAGCAATGGCCGATACGAGGCGCGGTTCGTCCCGGTCAAAGATCCGAGCGAACGTCAGCGCGAAACGTACAAGCAGTACTTTGGCGTCGAGCTTAAATAGCACGTCTATGAAACAACTACTCGCCTTACGGCGATCAAGTTCAATTGCGGTATCTGTATTCCTATTCGTGTTGTTAACAGGTGCGTGCCAAAAGGAAGCCCCGCGCGAACCCGGCGGGCCGCCCGCCAGACTCGCCGACGTTCCCTCGGTCAGGCTCAGCTATCGTTACGAGCCTGACGTTCCGCAGCCCGAGACGGCCGGCAGCGCAGCACTCGAAGAGCGCAATCCGGCGGTTCAGGCAGATTTTGACCTCAACCGGCCGGGCGAGGCATTGGACCGCACCTTGACCTCGCCTGACAAAAAGCGTGTGCTTGCCGTTTATCATCAGGCCGACGACCTCTCTGCTGAGTTTCGCCTGGATATGTATTCGCCTGATGGCAAGCTGCTCCAAAAGGTAACGGCCGATCTGATGGCGGTCCATTTTCCGGATACGATCGTCTGGTCGCCCGATTCGGCAAACGTCGCTTTTGTCGCAATGATCCGAGGCGCTCAAGGCGAAAAGCCCGAGCTTCCCGCTGACATTGGAACAAAGGAAGACGAAGCCCCGGCGACGAAGGGATCTCCGTCAAACACCAATACTTCGGCCGTTACTGATACAAACAGCAATACCGGATCCGCCGACGGCGAGACCAATGCTGAAACCGCGCCGGCCGAGCCCGTACGGTCACCGACTCCGACCGCACCTACCGGCATCCTCACATTCAGGACCGAACAGATCTATCTTTGCGACGCAGACGGAGGCAATCTTAAGCCTTTGACCCAGAACGAGGGGCTGATCTATTTCTACTACACGTGGTCGCCCGACAGCTCCGCTCTTGCAGCCCTGGCAGCGACCGCGAGAGAGTGGCAGTATCTGCAGTTTCGGGCGGATAGCGCCGGCGAGATATTCGTACCGGTCGGACGTCCGCGAATGGTCGAGAAGAACGGCCGCGAGCGAAGGCTCGACGACGCGCTTACTGCCGTCCGCCCTGTCTGGTCGCCCGATTCGGCAAAGATCGCAGCTGCATTCGAATCACAGGTGCGTATTTACGACGCCGTCGGGACAAACCCGACGCAGGCGGCAGTTCCGCTTCGCAATAGCCTTCTTCTTTCTTCGCAGGCTTACGACCTTGAACAGCATCGAACGCTTGGCGGAGCAAATACCGATACTAACGTAAATGCCGCGGCTCCGGCTTCGTCAACCCTTCCGGATGAAAAGAGCCTTGTTTCCTTTAATCCGATAGTGACAATGGCGTGGCCCGAAGATCAGATACTCTATTTTCAGACGGCCTTTATCAAGAGAATGAAGAACGAGGCCGATAGCGTAACGAGCTTCCCGCGTTGGCATCGGCTCGTGCTCTCACCGCAGGCAGCGGGCAGAACAAACTGAACAATGAACTACCGATCGATAGACGAAATTTACACTGCAAACAAGGCGATAAGGCAAAAGCTTCTGCTCACGGTTTCGAGCTTACCCGAAGATGTGATCAATACGCGGCCGGCGGATGACAAGTGGAGCATCGCCGAAATTGTCGAACACCTAACGCTCGTCGCTGACGGGATGTCGCGGATCTGCGGCAAATTGCTTAAAGAGGCAGGCGAGGCGGGCCGGGCGTATGACGGAACCGTGAACATTTCGGAAGGATTCTTGAGTAAGGCCGCGGAGTTCGCCGACGTCGCCATCGACGCCCCCGATCGCGTGAAACCATCGGGCTCAAAGTCCATTGCCGAATCGATCGCCGCCTTTGAAGAGATCGACCGGCGTTTTGACGAACTCAAGCCGTTGTTCGAAACGAATGACGGAAATCAAAACAAATTCCCGCATCCTTACTTCGGCGACCTTTCGGCGATCGAATGGCTCGTGCTTATCGGCGGCCACGAAGTTCGCCATCTTCGCCAGATCAAAGGCATGATCGCGAACGCCGGACAATAAAAAGCATCGGCAGCTAGGAGGGCTATGCTGCCGATGCCGTAGATCCAAACACGAGCTTCTTTTCTGTTCCATTTAGCGGTCGGAAGCAGATGCCTGGATGTCTTGCTGCGCGGCACGGATCTCACCGTGCCGCACTACTTTGTCTATCATCTGGCGATGACCGGAACGTCGCCTGCGAGGCCGAAAGGCAAGGCCTGGAACGTGCCGTCCGAGCTCCTGAGGATGTACCAAAATCCGTCCGAAGGCCTGAACACCGCTACGTCCGTTTTGCCGTCCGCATCGTAATTACCCGCGACCGGGATATCGCCGTTGAGTCCGAATTGTGCGATCTGGAATCCGCCGTCCGAACTCCGCATCGTGTACCAGATGCCGGTCGAAGGCCGAAAGACAGTGACATCGGCCTTTCCGTCGCCGTCAAAGTCGCCGCGAACGGGCACATCCTCGCTCAGCCCCCAGCGTACTGCTGAGAAGCCGCCGTCGGAACTTCGAAGCCAATACCAAACGCCCGTCGAAGGCCGGAATACCGCAATGTCGTCACGGCCGTCGCCATCGAGGTCTGCCGGGATCGGTTTATCCTCGGATAAGCCGAAATGCAGTATCGTATAGCCCGAGGTGCTGCTGTTCTGCACGTACCAAACGCCGGTCGATGGCCGGAATACCGCAAGATCCGATCTTCCGTCGCCGTCAAAATCGCCGCGTGTCGGCACATCGCTGGCAAAGCCGAATTGTGCAGACGTTATGCCGCCGTCCGAACTGCGCCTAATGTCCCAGATGCCGGATCCATTCACGTTTCGGAACACCGCCGTATCCGTGCGGCCATCGCCGTCATAATCGCCGGAGACGATCCGATCGCCGGCCGAACCGAAGACCGTTGCATTGAACCCAGACGGATTCTGCGAATACCATGCTCCGGTCGACGGGCGGAATACTGCAAAATCGTTGCTGCCGTCGCCGTCGAAATCGCTGTCGCTCGATCGTGCGGTAAGCTGGCCGCGGATCTCGCCGCCCGGATTATTCACGCTCGTGATCACTGCTGACCATAGTCCGGTGCGAAGCTGTTGAACCAAAGCAGCCGAAACATCGATCGTTACCGGAGCGAAATTGCCGTTCTGCCCGCCCGTCACCGGAAAGTTATGTACGGTGATGACGTTGCCGGTGGTCGTTTCTATCCGAGCGCCTGTCTGGCCGCTGCTTAGGTTGTGAAATTCACCAAAAATGGTCGCCTGGGTCTCTGCCGCATTTAGTGTGACCTTGACCTCACCGTTGGCGGTGGTTTGAACAGGCGGTTCGACGCCGGCACCATTCAGGTGGGCCTCGAAAGAGCGTCCCATCGTCGGGCTGGGGCTCGGTGTCGGCCCGGGTGTTCCGGTCGGCGAAGGGCTCGGGCTAGGTCCCGTAAATCCGGAAAAGACGCCGCTCATTATGGTCGTTCCTGCCTGTTGAACGCTGATCGCCGTTCCGACAACGACCGGCGGCACGGTCTCGCCGCGATCCGTTCTCAATCGAAGACGTGCTTCTCGGTCGCTTTCGACCATCATGTTTCCTGCTGCGGTGCCGTTGACGACCACAGATAGGCTTGTTCCTGCAGGCAGGTTGATCTGACGCAGTCTGACCTCGAGTTCGAGGCGGCTGCTGTGTATCTCAAACTCGGCATAACCTAACGGCAGAACACCGTTGATCGTTCCGCCGGAAAGGCCGGCGAAAAGGCTGCTTTCGTTCGGCGTTCCTGTTGGGCTCGGGCTCGGTGAAGCGGTCGGTGATGCTGTCGGAGACGCAGTTGGCGACGCTGTCGGTGACGCTGTTGGTGAAGCCGTTGGTGAAGCAGTTGGCGATGATGTCGGTGATGCGGTAGGCGTTGGATTCGGTCCGCCGCCGCTCATTACGCCGGCAACGAGTACGGTCGTGCCGTTGAGCACCTGTACGACGGAGCCGTCGTTCGTTACAGGAACGTTCTGGCCGTCCTCGGTACGAAGCTTTAGTCTTCCGCGTTGATCGGCTGCAAGGATCACCTGCCCGATATTGTTTCCGTCGACGATCGCCGAAAGCGACGTACCAGCAGGCAGGTTCACATCCTCGATCTCGACCTCTATTTCGCGATGGCCGTTTGCATAGAGCTGATATTCAGCAAAACCGTGCGGGTTGATGCTGCCGCTGGGCGAGACCAGGTTTGCCGCCCTGACCAGGATCGGCACGCCGCCGGCCTCGACCGAATTGTTCATCAGCGGTATAGATATCCATCCCGCTATCGCCGTCATCACGAGGGCTGCCTTCCATATGCGCCCTTTCATCTTTGAGCTTTCCGAGTTGTTCATTCTAGTGTCCATCCTTTTGCAATTCCCTTTATAGTGAGGGGTCGTCAGATAGACAGTGCTCCGAACAACTCGCAAAAGACACTTTGTCGTGTGATAAAGAACAAAAAGGACCGGGCAACATATGCACGGTCCTTACTTGTCTATTTCACAGCCGAAATGACGACTATTTCGTCTGTTTATAGTCGATACCAAAGTCTGTTGTGACTGAACTGGGGATCGGGCAGTTGATAGTGTTCGTCACCGCACACAATGCGTCTACACGGTTGAGCCTGACCTCACCCCACGGCGGAACGTTCCCAAACCTCTTATCGACCGATGTTTCCTTCACGATGTCGAGCCAGTCATGCGGTATCGTCAGCTGCGGATTCTTGGCTCTGACAAGAGCGGTTATACCGCTGACGATCGGTGCTGCCATCGAGGTACCGGTCCATAGTGCATACCGTCCGCCAGGTATCGCGCTTACGATGTCTTCGCCTGGTGCGGTAACCTCGACCCAACTTCGGTCATAAGATGTGAATGCAGCAAGCAGATCGACACGTGTGCTTGCCCCGACGCCGAGCATACCGTTCAGATCCTCTGCGGCCGGAAATACCGGGATCCTGTTGCCTCCGTTACCCGAAGCGGCAACTACCGCCATTCTGTTGGCCCCGATCGGAAATGTCGTGCCGTTCGGTGTCGTTCCGACATCGGCGCATTCGACAAGATCTTTGATCAGCCTTACGTCATCCGGATAGCCAAAACTGAGATTTGCGACCTCGGCCCCATTGTTAGCGGCCCAGATCAACGCCGCCGTTATTCGCCACAGTTCGCCCTCGCCGTTTTGATCGAGGACACGCAGAGGCATTATCTTCGCCGCCGGTGCCGTGATCGCGACGATCCCGGCTACATGCGTTCCATGACCAAATGCCGGGTCGACCCGAAGCGTTCCGACCTCGCTCGGATCCGAGTCGTTATCGACAAAGTCCCACCGAAGCTTTGGCTCCACGAGACGGCCAGAAAATGCAGGATGGCTGAGGTCGATTCCCGTATCGAGCACTGCGACGGTCACTCCCTCGCCGCGCGTCTGCCCTTGCTCAAACGCCTCATTCAGGCGAATTCGCTGTGTGAACCATTGTCTGCTATAGCCCTTCGAACTTCCGCCGATGGCCCACGACCGCCCGATCGCCCATGACCTTCCTTGTGTCCAATCAAGCCCTGTGCGTTCGACCTGCGAGAGCTTTCGGTTCACCTCGGCAAATATGACCCTCGGATCTCCGGGTGCGGGCGTTGTCATTGCAGCGACGACCTGCTCCGGCGTTTGGCCATTCGTTATCGTCAAAAGAAAGATCGGCGGAGTGGCCACCTGCGAAACGGGTTGGGGATCAAGGCCGTACTGAGCGGCGACGGCAGGCAGGGTTGCCGGATCAAGAAGCTGGACTATCACTTGATCCGGAATGCAATCGCATCCGCCGACGGCTCGTTGAGCCGAACCGGCCGGCGTCCAGAGCATAAGCATCAAGACGAATATGCCTGTATAAATTACCGCAGCCCGCATTCTTAATTTCTCCGCGGAAGTCTCCGCCTATCGCAACAGTGCATCGAATTCTATCAAAAAGACGTTCGCCGTCCGAATTCTTTCAAAACTCGAACCGTTGTGCCCCTATTTGCCGATCAAATAGTAGGGTGCCCAAAAATACGGATGTTCCCCGCGCTTTATCTGTTCGATCTGTGCTTTCCGAAGAGATGCAGCAATTGTATCGCCGCGTTGCATTGCGGCGTAAAAGCTCTGCATCATATGCGATGCAGAGACGTCATTTACGGCCCACAAGCTCAGTAGTATATTTCGTGCTCCGGCCGAAAGAAAGCCCCTTGCGAGCCCGAATATCTCCTCGCCGGCACCGACGGCGTTCAATCCGGTCTCGCATGCACTGAGCGTAACAAGCTCGGCATTCAGTTTCTGTTTTCTGATGTCGTTAACTGTCACCCACCCGTCCGCGAGGTGCAGGCTCGAATACAAGGGGTTGTCTGACCGAAAAGTTCCGTGGCATGCGATATGAATGACCCTTTTTCCCGGAGCCATCCTCATATACGCGGCAAACGTGCTCGATTCGCCCGTGTATGCGTCTGCATCCGGAAATACTCGGGATAGCGTCTCGATCTCGCTATCGACGAGGGGAATGCTTTCATCGGCAAAACCGATCAGAAGGACCCCGCGAGGCCTTCGGCTTCCGGCGTTGGCCAGTGTCTGCCAGATCGCTGCGGAGGGTGATCTCACGATCTCACGCGTTTCGATCAAGTAGGTCGCTTCGCTTCGCAAAGCCTGGAACGGAACGTAATTCAAAACTCCGGACGGAACGATGACCAGATTCCGGTCACCGATCGACGTCTCCAGTCGTGAGAACAGCCGTTGATAGAGCCGTTCCAGGATCGCATCGGCGCGTCGTTTCAGGGCCTGTGCGAGGCCCGCTAGATTTGCAGCTCCATATCGAAGCGAATCGAATTGAAACCGCAAAGCCTCAATGTCGGCAGAAATGACCTTGGTCTCTACTATCTTCTCGACATAGTCGATACCCGAATCGCTCACGGTAAACGCCGAAAACCAGCCGTCGTGTTCGACAAATTCGATCAGGGCTCGCCTCTTGCCCAATTGTTTTTGGAGGTTCTCGATATCGAGATCGCCGGTCACATGACGAAGGTGATCAGAACCTGCACCTTTAACCAACGAGCTTCCGATCCGGCGTGTAAGATCAGAAAGCTGTCTTTCCAGTCGGCGTGACTCCTGTGTCAGTTTCGTGTTGTCCAGGACCTCGCCGCGGTCGAGACGGCTGTAGAGCCAATTCAGCCTTTCGCGAAGGTCCGAGGCCTTTGAAGCAAGAGCGTCCGGCCCGCGAGCCTCTGTCGGATCGTTCGCGATCATCGAATCAGCGATCGACCTCGAACGGGCACGTTCGACCCATTTGAGAGCCTCAGCAAATTTCCTTTCTTTGATAAAGATCCTCGAAAGATTTTCAAAGGGTTCGATGGTCGCGGCGAGCACGGCCATTCTAAATTCTTCGCCGGCCAGAGGCGCACGAAGAGCTTCGGCGATCGCCGCCGCTTTCTTAAATGCCGATTTTGCGGTCGACCGCTTTCCGCGAGAGAGCGCGCTCCTGCCCATTGCATTCAACGCTGACAGCGTATAGCGCCGTTGTTCGAGGCGGCGGGCGCGATTGGCCAGATCGGCCAGCAGCGTATCGGCCTTATCGATCGAACCGCATTCGATCTCGATCTCAGCTTCGAGCAGTATCGCTTCCAGGTGATGCCTTGGGTTCTCGGTCACGCCGAGTGTCGTACGCGCCTGACGGACGAGCTCTCTGGCGGTTTGATCATCGCTTCGGGCGAGCGCGGCTCGTGCAAGTGCGAGCTTGGCACGGCCCGCACCTAAAGCGTTCTCTTCGGCGTCAAATATTCTAACGGCTGCGCGCCATTGTTTTTCGGCCGATCGATGGCTGCCAAGGCGGGCGTTGACATTGCCGTAATGCATTCGTGCCCTTGCTTCTTCGGTCCGGAGTTTCAACTGCCTGAAGGTTGGAACGATGCGCTTATAGATCGATACGGCCTCGGTCAGCAATCCTAGTTCGCCGTAGATATCGGCGATCTCGAGTTCGGCGATTGCGGACTGATGCGGCATGCCGAGCGTGTCGTATTTGGTTCTCGAAAGTTCCAAATAATGAAGGGCATTGCCATAGTTTCCGCGATAGGTCTCAAGATTGCCGAGGTTCGCTTCGATCTCGGCTTCAGTGACGGTCATTGACGCATTTTGCGCGCCTGACAGGGCCGCTTCGAATATACTCTCGGCCCGACGAAATTCGTTCAGATCGGTGTACGTATTGGCAAGATCGTTCATTGCCATGATCTGCCATTTTTTTTCACCGGCCCGTTCGAAACGGCCAAGTGCCGAAAGCCCGTATCTTTCCGCATCGCGATGACGCTCACGCCGCGAAGCGATATTGCTGAGGTTCATTTCGATCTTGCCGGCCGCCAGTTCGTCGCCCCGAACCGCGAAGATCGCAAGAGCGCGATTTCCGTTTTCCTCGGCAACATCGTACCGGCCGGTCATCGCAAGCGGTATCAATTTAGCTACAAGCACCTGTGCCGCTTCGGTCAAACGTCCGAGAGCCGAAAACGCAATATAGGCGCGTTCCAGTATCTCTGCGGCCTCATTGAGTCTGCCTTTCGTTATTTCAGATATGCCGGTTATCCAGAGCGTATGTGCATGAGCCTCGCGGTCACCCGATATCTCTGCGACCAGCCTGGCGGCCGCCGCGGTTCGCCTCGCTCTTGAGGGTTCCGTTGCCCATGCTTCGTAACACAACAGCCTGATCTGGCGGGCAAGCTCGGCATCGGTCAGGCCCGGAAATTTTGCTAGAATGCGCCTCCGCTCGCGGCTGTTCGAGGCGTCAGTGAGTAGTTTTGCGAGTTGCTTTTGTCTCATGCAGGTCACAGACAACGACGATGATAGACCCTCTCGAACGATGAAAAAAGGGCTGAACAGGCGATACACGCCGTTCGGCCCTTTTCCTTCGATCTTCTCATCAAGCGAAATTGCGGCTGTTAGAGTTCGATCTTTTCGATGACCACTTCTTCGTCCCCGACGATCAGGGCAATATCGTACGTACCGCCTGCGATTCTCTCAAATTCGAAAGCCGCATTCTCGTCAGTCGTTGTAACCCGTTCGCCCGAATCGCCGATCAGTCTGACCGGGGCATTCTCACAGTCTTCACCGATAACCTGCCCGCTAAGCTTTTTTGACTTGCCTGTCAGCTTCACCCTGATGTCTACCGCAGCGTTGTCCGTGCGATAGAGCATTTGCCGCTCAGCCGCGGCCGTTGCCGATCTCTCACCGAATACCGGCTTGTTCCCGGCAAGGTCGGCCTGCAGCATCGCGACGATACGCCGCAATACTGATCGCTTCGGCTCGGCAGCACGCGTTCGAAAAATGTTCTTCGCCCATTTTACCGAGTCGGCCGGCGCATCGATCGAATCGTCGGCCTCCATCAGCTTGATGATATGTTGGATTCTCTCTTCGGAGTTCATTTCCTTTTACGGCAGCGGTCTGCCCTCGTCGATACAGTGTGCGGTCTCGAACGAAAAAGACATCGGCTTCAATTCGAGAGCATCTTTTCAAGTTTCTTCAGGCAGCGCGACCTTAGTGGGCTGATGCTCGTCTCTCCGACGCCGATCGCCTCAGCAACCGTCGCGTACGAGGCTGCAGTATCGGCGAGATAGATCATCGACAGTATTTTACGGCACCGTTCGTCAAGATCGTTTACCGCCCGGCGGATCAGATGCTGCTGTTCCAATTCGATAAGGACACTTTCGGCTAGCGGCGAGCTGTCGGCGAGATTCTGGATCTCGGTCTCATATTCTTCTTCGCCGATGGCCGAGTAAATGCCTTTTCTGGTTCGAATGACTCCCCACGTTTTGAATTTTGCGGTCGAAACAAGCCAGGAGCGGATACGTTCCGGCTGTTCGATCTCGTCGATCTTCTGAACAAACGTGAGAAATACCTCCTGGAACACGTCGGCACACTGCTCTTCGCTGAGGCCGGCCCGCCGCGGGATCGCGTAGATCAATCGTTGATAACGATCGACGAGCGAGTCCCAAGCAGCCTCATCACCCTTTTTGCAGGCTTCGAAAAGCGCCGCATCTGCCGCTGCGATATTGCTCGCGATGAGACCGCCGGCTTTCGAATGATCAATTCCGTCCTTCATTCAGTGTCAACGATTCTGCATTCTATTAGGGATTTACGCAAGAAATATCGAAAGTTCGTTGTTATTCGAATTAACGAACCGTATCGCCGTATGATAACATCCCGTTTTCGAATGTATAAGATTTGCTTACTGCGGTAACGCCATCGGTATCAGTTTATGGACAAATTCTTGATCAGAGGCGGAAAGCCTCTCAAAGGCGCGGTCAAGGTCAGCGGAGCCAAAAACTCGGCTCTGCCGTGCCTTGCTGCGGCTCTTTTGACGGGCGAAACGGTCACGCTGAACAACGTGCCGTACGTGAAGGACCTGATAACGCAGCGGCGATTGCTTGAGGATCTCGGAGCAACTGTGCTGACGCCCGAACTCAGGGTCCACAGGGTGACTGCGAACCACATCGAAACTTTCGAAGCACCGTACGAGCTGGTAAAGACCATGAGGGCGAGCGTTTTGGCCCTCGGGCCGCTTCTTGCCCGTTTTGGAAAGGCGAAGGTCAGCTTGCCGGGCGGGTGCGCCATCGGTACACGCCCGATCGATCTTCATCTGAAGGCCTTCGAAAAGCTCGGTGCTGCGGTCTCGCTCGAATCGGGCGACGTCGTCGCGACGGCACCGCGAGGTCGGCTTGTCGGTGCGGCGATCGATTTTGAGAAAGTGACCGTTACGGGTACCGAGAATGTGATGATGGCCGCGGCACTGGCCTCGGGACGGACGACGATACACAATGCGGCGTGCGAGCCCGAGATCGAAGATCTGGCTGAACTTCTGAACAAAATGGGAGCAAAGATCGAAGGCGCCGGCACATCGACGATCGAGATCGAAGGGGTCGAATCGCTTGGCGGTGCCGAACATTCGATAATACCCGACCGTATCGAGACCGGAACGTTCCTCGTTGCCGCCGCTATCACGGGCGGCGAGTTGGAGGTGCAGGATTGTCGGCCCGACCACCTCGTGGCGGTGATCTCAAAACTGCGTGAGACCGGTGTCGAGATCGACGAAGCCGATGCCACGACGCTTCGGGTACGGGTAAGGCCCGAAGGCCTGACGTCGAGCGATGTAACGACCGAACCGCATCCGCATTTCCCGACCGACATGCAGGCACAGTATATGGCCCTTATGACCCAGGCAGAAGGCACATCGCGCATCACCGAAACGATCTTTGAGAATCGGTTCATGCACGCATCCGAGCTTATTCGAATGGGCGCCGATATCCAGGTCTCCGGCAATACGGCCGTGGTCCGAGGCAAGACGAGGCTTACCGGTGCGCCGATAATCGCCTCCGACCTCAGGGCGTCGGCATCGCTGGTGCTGGCCGGACTATGCGCTGACGGCGAAACCCTTATCGACCGCGTATACCATATCGACCGTGGCTATGAGACGATCGTCCGCAAACTTCGGTCGGTCGGCGCTGACATCGAGCGGATCAAGGAAAATATAGAAACAGCCGCGGTTTGAGATGCTATCGGCGGCCGGTCGTTTACCGGTAAGCCGTTGCTGTGATTAAATATTGAGAAACACGATATGAACAGCACCGACTGTATTTTCTGCAAGATAATTGCGGGCGAAATTCCATCCGAGATAGTTCATGCGGACGGCATCTGCGTTGCGTTCAACGACGTCTCGCCCCAGGCACCGACCCACATTCTGGTCGTTCCGCGGGCCCATGTCGATTCGCTCGATAAGACCGAAGACAACCAGAGCGAAATGCTCGGGCATCTTCTGTTAACGGCCGCCCAGATCGCGAGGGAAAAGGATCTTGCCGAAAACGGATATCGCATCGTGATCAACACTAACAGCGATGGCGGCCAAACGGTCTTCCATTTGCACGTGCATTTGCTCGGCGGACGTCCGTTCATTTTCCCGCCGGGATGATGCGTTTGCGGCCTTTGGCAAATTTGTTTCAAGCTATGAGATTTCGGATCCTGATCGTCATTACTATTGCTGCCGCAGTCCTTCAACTCGGATGTTCGGGCACCCAACAGAATGGCGCCGATGTCAACGCTCAACAGAACGACACGGCGAACGCGGCGTTTGCGAACGCCGACGAAGCGCTTGCGGAAGGAAGCCGCCTTCTTGATGCGGGCGAGACCGAGCGGGCGATCGAGGTCCTGAACCAGGCTGTTGCGATGAATGGCGATCTTGCCGAAGCATACTTTCGGTTAGGCATCGCCTATTCGCTTGTCGAGTTTCGCGATCAGGTCGCGGCTGATGAGTCGGTCGAACCGACGCCGACCCCGGTTCCCGGTGAAAAGAAACCGAAAGAGATCAGATCGAACTCCGAGATCGCGTTTGAAAAGGCGGTCGCTGCTTATAAACGGATGATCGCCGCAAATCGTGAAGATCACCTCGCCTATTACAATATGGGCCGTTCGTACAACAAGCTCAACGAAGACGAAGACGCGGCAAAAGCGCTTCGCCAGGCAGTTGAATTGAAACCGGACGATTCTGAATATCACACCGAATTGGGTTCGATCCTGATAAAGCTTGCCAAGTATCCAGAGGCCGTCGGCGCGCTCAAAAAGGCCATAGAGCTCGACCCAAACAATCTCGAAGCTGAAGAATTGCTCGAAAAGGCCGAGGCCGGCAGAAAAAGGATAAGTTTCACGACCCTTCCAAAAGACGATAAGAAGGCTTCGAACTCGAATACAAATTCGAATTCGGCGCCCGATGAACCCGCAAGCAATAAAAAACCCGGCCCTCCCGTTGGCGGCGACAAACCAAAACCACCTGTCGCAAATAGGCCGAAGCAGCCGTAGGGCGTGTCGCTAAACTACACACATGCGCGCCAAGGTGTGTCAACTTGACATTGACCTTCGTTGACCTTCAGATTTACCATACAGTTTGCGGAACCGTGATCAAGGTATGGCTCTCACCAAAATAGAATTCGACAATCCGGAAGGCCTTTCGTTGGAACGTAAAGTGCGAATGCATGAAGCGCGCGAGGCGATCATCGAGCGCCTCGCCCGCGACCTTCCGGAGAGCATCGACATCGAGCGATTTCTGAACGTGGTCGTCTCCGAGATCGGCCGAATGCTCGAAGCCGACCGCTGCGATGTACTCCAGCTCGTCGGTGATAAGGAATTACGGATCAGCCACGAATGGCGTCGCGATGATCGGATCCCGTCGAGCCAGGGCACCGTGATCCCGATCGATCGTAAACGGCTCTCCGAACAGTTCGATATCTCAAAGCCGATCCGGATCAACGACACGGCCAGGACCAAAGATCCAACGCTGAAATTTTTTACCAAGGCCCTTGAGACGCGTTCACTGCTTATCATTCCGATATCGCTAAGCGGAAGCGTTATCGGTCTGCTCGGTCTTCACGATACGACCAAGCCGCGTGAATGGCTCGAAGAAGAGGTTCAGTTTCTCGAATCGATCGCCCGTCAGCTTGCGATCGGCTACCAATATACCCGCCTGTACGTCGCGCAGGAGCAGGAAACAAAACGCACGAACGCGCTGCTCGAGATAGCCAATACGCTCAATTCACACTCGGATTTTAACGAGGTCTCGGCCCGCGCTCTGGAACGCGCGATCAGCTTGGTCGGTGCCGACTATGGAGCGCTCGGCGTGATCGATCAGTCCGGGAAAAAGATCTCGCTCGCTTCGTTTAAGGCGGCCGAGGGCGTCACGCCGGGCCGTCTGCTTCGCATGGTCGAATCCCACGGTAAGTCGCTTAATATCGACACATTCCCCGCGGTCGCTGAACTGATCCGCGACGGCAAAACGATGTCTTTGACCGATACGTCGCTGCCCCTGACGATAAGACTCATCTTCAACAAAACGCTTGGCGGCAAGGCCGCTCTCTTGACGCCGGTTCGCGTCGGCGGCACGACCTTTGGCCTGCTCGGCTTCGTTTGGAGCGATCAGATCACATTCGAGGAACACGATGTCGCATTGGTCGAGGGCATCGCCGACCAAATAGGAACCGCACTCGAACGCGACCAACTCTCGGCCGAGGTGATGAGGCTCAAGAGCGAACTGCACCAACGGCAAAGCGAGATCATCGGCCAGGCACCGGCGATCCGGCGGGCGATCGAATTGGCGATCAACGTCGCCGATGCGAACACGACCGTTCTGATACAAGGCGAATCGGGGACGGGTAAGGAACTGCTGGCGAACCTGATCCATTTCAACTCAGGCCGCGAGGGCAAACCGTACATCAAGATCAATTGCGGAGCGATACCCGAGACTCTGCTCGAATCGGAGCTTTTTGGCCATGAGAAAGGTGCCTTCACCGACGCCCGTTCGCAGCGCAAAGGCCGCTTCGAAGAGGCCGATGGCGGAACGCTTTTTCTCGATGAGATCGGCGAGATGTCGATGCAGGCTCAGGTAAGGCTCCTGCGCGTGCTTCAGGACGGTGAATTTACCCGCGTCGGCGGCAAACAGGTGATCAAGTCCGACGTCCGTGTGATCGCGGCCAGCAATCTCGATCTCGATGCGGCGTCAAAGGACGGGCGTTTCCGCAGCGATCTCTATTACCGCTTGTCGGTCTTCCCGATCACGCTGCCGCCGCTCCGCGACCGGCCAGAAGACGTTCATCCGCTCGTGTTTCACTTTTTGGAGCGTTATAAAGAAAAGACCGGCCGCTTCATTTCAGGAATTTCGAAAGAGGCGTTGCGTGCGCTTGTGAGCTATGAATGGCCGGGCAACGTCCGCGAACTTGAAAATGCCATCGAGCGGGCGGTGATCATCGCCTCGGGTCGGCAGATCGAGCTTGACGACCTCCCTGAATCGATCAGCAAGCGGGCATTCGAGGCCTACGCCATCGTCCGGCAGGAGCGTGCAAAGGCCGCTGCCGACGGACGATCGATCGCGATCGAGCTCGAACTTCCTTCATCTATGGAAGAGATCGAGCAAAAGGTCATCGAAGCAATGCTTGAATATACCGAGGGCGACAAATCGCGGGCGGCGCGCCTGCTTGATATCGGGCGTAAGACCCTTTATCGCAAATTGGAACAGTACGAGACCGGCGAACACGAAAAAGCGGGCAGCCTCTGAAGTTGTCGGTCACGGCAGGTGTCGTTCTCGGCCGTCCCGCTTAGGGGCCTGTAAAGTTTGCGATTCTTACCCGATTTCCTGTATCTTTATTTCAAATGAGCCTTTCAGCAGCAAACGTTCAGCCCTTGGCGATAGATGTGATGTGCAGCGATGACGCGCTGCGCGTTGCGCTTGCTGACGGCCGCGCGATCTCGGTCCCGCTGGACTGGTTTCCGCGGCTGGAAAGCGCATCGCCCCGCGAGCGCAAGAATTGGCGGCTTATCGGCGGCGGGCTCGGCATCCGCTGGGAAGCTATCGACGAGGACGTCTCGGTCGAAAATCTCCTGAGGCTCCGGTAGAGCGATCCAGAATATCAACATCGGCCCGCCCGCTTTGCCGGGCGGTTTTGAGTTTACGGCTCGGGAAAAAAGATGGATATCATCGTCGGAACAGCCGGACACATTGATCATGGTAAGACCGCGCTCGTTCGGGCGCTGACGGGAACCGACACGGATCGCCTGCCCGAAGAAAAAAAACGCGGCATAACCATCGACATCGGGTTTGCCGAGATGGAAACCGAAAATTTCCATTTCGGGTTTGTCGATGTGCCGGGCCACGAGCGTTTCGTCAAGAATATGCTCGCGGGCGCCAGCGGCATCGACCTTGTGCTGCTTGTCATCGCCGCTGACGAGGGCGTGATGCCGCAGACACGCGAGCATTTCGAGATATGCCGCCTGCTCGGGCTGAAGCGCGGTATCGTTGTCCTGACGAAAAGCGATCTGGTCGACGACGAGACTCTTGAGCTTGCCCGTCTGGACGCCGCCGAACTCGTCGCCGGTTCGTTCCTTGAAAGTGCTCCGCTCGTTGCGGTAAGTTCGGTCAGCGGCAAGGGCGTCGACGAATTGAAAGCCGAGCTGATGCATTCGGCAGCGCAATTTTCATCGCGAAGCAGTGCTCATGTTGGGTTACTCCCGATCGACCGGACGTTTACCGTAAAGGGGTTTGGCGCGGTCGTCACCGGCACGCTCGTTACCGGCGAGATCAGCGATGGAGCCGAGATGGAACTGCTGCCGTCTGGCAGGCGTGTTCGCGTACGCGGCCTGCAGACACACGGACGTCCGGTAAAGACCGCGCTTGCCGGACAGCGGACCGCCGTAAATATCGCCGGCATCGATCACAGCGAGGTTTCGCGGGGCATGCTGCTTGCCGAACCGGGTGTGATCTCCGCGACGCAGATCATCGATTCGGCGATCGAGATGCTCGAAAGCTCGCCGCGGCCGCTCCGCACGCGGCAGCGTGTTCGGGTTCACATCGGAACCGCCGAGGTGCTTGCACGCGTTCTTGTATTGAATGAAACGGGCGAGGTCGCCCCGGGCGAGAGCGGTTACGTTCAGCTTCGGCTCGAATCCGCTACTGCCTCTTATGCGGGCGAACGCTTCATAATCCGCAGCTATTCTCCGCAGCGGACCATCGGCGGCGGACAGGTCGTGATCCCGGTTGCGGTAAAACACCGGAAGCGGGATATTACAGAAACACGAGAGTTCCTGCGGAAGCTTTCATTGTCTTTCGATCAGAACGCCGCGTTTGTCCGGTTGATCGTCCTGGCTGCCGGCGCCAAGGGTGTTTCAGTCAGGCACCTTCGTTCGCAGACGGGCTGGACCGAAGCGATCACGAAGGCGTCGATCGCCGCGGCCGCCGATTCTATAGAGCAGATCGGAGATCTCCTGATCGGTTCCGCCATCGTTTCAATGTTGATGTCCAACGCCGGATCGACGCTTGCCAGTTTTCATCAAAGCGAACCTCTCGCCGCCGGTATGCCGCGGGAAACGTTTCGCGAACAGGCGTTCGGCGAGATTCCGAACGAGCTGATCGACGCCGTCGTCGTCCGGCTGAACTCTGAAGGAATGATCGTCGCCGAGAAGGAACTCGTACGTTCGGCAGCGCACCGGACCGACCTTTCGCCCGATGAATCGGCATTCGCGAACCGTTTGCTCGCGACTCTGAAAGAAGCAAAGTTCGAACCGCCGAAGATCGACGAGGCGATCGCGGCTTCGCTCGGGAATCTGCGGCCAGCCGATGCGAAAAAACTCATCGTTTTGAAGCTGCGTTCGGGCGAGATGATCAAGGTGACGGACGACCACTATTTCGCGGCATCGGCGATCGATGAGCTTAAAGCAGCGGTGAGGAGTTTTGCCGATACGAGCAGCGACCGCGTGATAGATGTCGCGAAGTTCAAAGAGATAGCCGGCGTCTCGCGAAAATATGCTATACCTTTGCTGGAGTATTTTGACCGTGAACGCGTAACGGTTCGGGCGGGCGACAAGCGTGTGGTGCTGAAATGAAAAAGTTTCTTACAGCCGAATGGCGCGACCTGATAATGGCGAACTACGAGGTTCCGCCCGAGCTTTTGGCTTCGCGTGTTCCCGCCGGAACCGCGCTCGATCTTCACGAAGGCAGGTGCTTCGTCAGCCTTGTCGGGTTTATGTTCCTCGACACGCGTGTGTTGGATTTCCTCGTGCCTTTTCACGTCAATTTCGAAGAGGTCAATCTCCGTTTTTATGTGCGTCGCGAGACGGAGGAAGAAGTTCGGCGCGGAGTCGTCTTTGTAAAGGAGATCGTGCCGCGGGCAGCGATAGCGATGATCGCCCGGCAGCTCTACGGCGAGCCCTACGAACGCTGGCGGATGTCGCACTTCCGCGACGCTTTGCACGTCCGATACTCTTGGGAAAAAGGCGAATGCCGCAACACGATAAGCGTCGAGAGCGGCGCCAACCTCGGCGTACCGGGCGAGGGCTCGCACGAGGAGTTCATTATCGAACACTACTGGGGCTACACAAAACGCCGCGGCGGCAGGACGGACGAATACAAGGTCGGGCATCCTAAATGGGAGCTCTTCGAGGCGGGCAACCCGCATATCGACGTCGATTTCGGCTGTACGTACGGCGATGAATTCGCGTTTTTGAATGACGAAAGACCGTACTCGGTCGTGCTTGCCAAGGGCTCTGACATCGCGGTCTATAAGGGTGCGAAAATGAATATATGATCATCGGCATCGTAGCCATCGCAAAAAACCACGCTATCGGCAAGGGCGGAAAGCTGCCGTGGCATTATCCCGCCGACCTTAGGTTCTTCAAGCAGGCAACGACTGGCAGCGCCGTCGTGATGGGGATGAACACGTGGGCTTCGATCGGGAAGCCTCTGCCCGACCGGCTCAATATCGTCCTCAGCCGAAGCGGAAATATCGAGGTTCAGCCGAGTGTCGTGCTGCTGAGAAGTAAGGAAGAGGTGATCGCTATTTCGGCCTACTTGAATTGTGACGTTTTCATCATCGGCGGTGCGAAAACATACGAGAGTTTTGCCGACGTGATCGATAAATGGATCGTCACCGAAGTACCGGAGACGATCGAGGACGCCGACGTTTTTATGCCGGCAAGTTTCACCGATGGGTTTGATGTTCAGGGCGAACTCGCGCTTGGCGAAGGCCTGATGGCGCGCATCTTTCAACGCCGGCCGAACTGATGTAGAATCATCGCAATTCATCGATAGGAGGGGAACGCCAATATGATGGGTGGAAGAAGCTGGGACGATTGGATCGAGGAATACGCCGACGGCCATCAGCATCCCGTAAATCGGCTGACGCATAGCTTCGGTATTCCGATGATCGCGGTCTCGATATTGATGATACCGGTTTGCTTTTTCGTCAGCGGGCTTTGGATGTTTGCATTGGGCCTGTTCATAGTTGGGTGGATACTGCAGTTCATCGGGCATTATTTCGAAGGCAAGCCGCCCGAGTTCTTTAAAGATTGGCGTTTTCTTTTCGTCGGCCTTCGATGGTGGTTCAAGAAAGTGGTCGGCGTGAAGTGAGCTTCATAATAAGTGATACCCAGGAATTGACGATCTCTTCTAATAGCTGTTGGCTGATCGCTGACAGCTAATTTTGTTTCCGGTGAAAAAAGAACTCATCTTAGGACTGGATATCGGCTCGTCGAGCGTTCGTGGGGCTTTGTTTGAACCGTCAGGCAAGATCGTGCCGAAGACACTGGTGCGCGACCAACGAATGTTGACCGCAACACGCGATGGCGGTGCCGAGATCGATGCGGACAAGGCGTTTCGCCAGGTTATTGCAACGATCGACGCTGTCTTCTCACGCGCGGCCCACAGCAACGCGACCATCACCACGGTTGCGTCGTGCACATTTTGGCACAGCTTGATGGGCATCGATGATTACGGAAAGCCGACCACGCCCGTCTACGGTTGGGCCGACAACCGCAGCCGCGGTCTGGTTGAACCCCTGCGAAAACGGTTCAACGAATCTGAAACACACAACCGGACCGGTGTCCGCTTTCATTCCAGCTTTTGGCCCGCAAAGCTGCTCTGGATAAGAAAAAGGCAGCCGGAAACCTGGGCACGAACGGCCAGGTGGATGTCTTTCGGCGACTATGTTTCACTCAAGCTATTTGGACAAATTGTTACAGGCGTTTCGATGGCTTCCGGGACCGGGATCTTTGACCTGAGGAAGTGTGAATGGGACGCGGATCTGCTTGAATATCTAAAGATCACTTCCCGAAGACTGCCGCCGGTTGCCTCACCGAGCGACGATCTCACACTCAAACTCACATCGAAATGGCAGAAGCATTGGCCGCGACTTTCAAATGCTGAATGGAAGCTGCCCGTAGCCGACGGCGTGGCCAGCAATATCGGGTCGGGATGCATCAACGAAACGAAAGCGGCGTTGATGATCGGTACATCGGGGGCGTTGCGCGTTGTTTACAGAGGCGATCCGCCAAAGAAGATCCCGAGCGGGCTCTGGTGCTACCGCGTCGACCGCGAGCGTGTGGTCGTAGGCGGAGCTCTCTCGGATGGCGGCGGCCTATACGATCGGCTGAAGCAGATCCTTCGGGTCGATATGTCCGATGCGGCGATCGGCAAGGAAATGGCACGCCGCGGCGCCGATGCTCACGGCCTGACCTTGATGCCTTTCTTCGCGGGCGAACGCAGCACCGGCTATAACGAGAATGGGGCCGGCTCGATCCACGGCCTGACGATGGCTCATGATGCGGTCGACATATTGCAGGCCGCAATGGAATCGGTCGCCTACCGGTTTGCAGGTATTCTCGATCAGCTCAGGTCGGTCTTTCCCAAACTTGACGTCGTGGCATCAGGCGGAGCGTTGAACGCTTCACCGGTCTGGGCTCAGATCATCGCAGACGTTCTTGGCCGCGATATTCTGATAACAAATGAACCGGAAGCATCTTTACGCGGAGCCGTTTTGCTTGCGCTCAAGAACACTGGCAAAATAGACCTTACCGACACGTTTTCAGCAGCAAAGACTAAGACAATTTCGTTTCATCCTGAGTGCCACGCGATCTATAGAACGGCGAGGAAACGTCACCAAGGTGTTTACGAAGCAACCCAAAGATCCGATCCATGACAACCGCGACCAAACCGACCAAAAAGATCAATATCGGCACACTTTGCATCAATACCATCCGCACGCTTTCTTTGGACGCGATCCAGAAGGCGAATTCGGGGCATCCGGGCCTGCCGCTTGGGATGGCACCAGCTGCGTATGTACTGTGGACGAAATTCCTGCGCCACAATCCAAAGAACCCCAAGTGGTTTGGCCGCGACCGGTTTCTGCTTTCCGCCGGCCATGGTTCGATGCTGATCTACTCGCTGCTTCACCTGACGGGCTACGATCTCAGGCTTGATGAGATCAAAAATTTTCGCCAGCTGCATTCGCGTACGCCTGGGCATCCTGAGAATTTCCTTACGCCGGGCGTCGAGATAACGACCGGCCCGCTCGGGCAAGGATTTGCCAACGGCGTCGGCATGGCGATGGCTCAGGCTCATCTCGCTGCCAGGTTCAACAAACCCGGCTACAAGCTGATCGACGGTCACATTTACGGCATCGTTTCAGATGGCGATCTGATGGAAGGCGTAAGCTACGAGGCCGCTTCAATGGCCGGACATTTGAAGCTCGGTAGCTTGATCTACCTTTATGACGACAACCGCATCACGATCGACGGTTCGACCGATCTCGCGTTTTCCGAGGACGTCACGAAACGTTTCGAATCGTGCGGCTGGGCGGTCTCGACGGTCGAGGACGGCAACGATATCAAGGCGATCGAGGCTGCCATCCGCGCCGCAAAGAAAATAAAGGACAAGCCGAAACTCATCCGCGTAAAGACCATCATCGGGTTCGGTATGCCGAAGCAGGGTACTTCGAAAGCACACTCGGACGCGCCCGGCGCCGACGCCGTGAAGGAGACCAAACGCAACCTTGGCTGGCCCGAGAACAAGAGCTTTTTCATTCCAAAAGAAGCTCTCGCACATTTTCGTTTGGCCGTGAAAACTGGTGCCGCACTCGAAAAAGACTGGAATGCGGCGCTCAAAAAATATGAGAAGGCACACCCATCGCTCGCCGCTGAATTTTCGAGCCGTATCGGCCGAGATCTACCCGTCGGATGGGAATCGGCCCTGCCGAATTTCGACGGTGTCGAGGCCAAGGCAACGCGTGCCTATAGCGGCGACGTGATAAACGCTATCGCCGCGACGATCCCTGCGATGATCGGCGGCTCGGCCGACCTTTCGCCATCGAACAACACGGTGATCAAGGCGTCTGCCGATTTCCAGGCCGGGCAGTACGGCAGCCGCAACATACACTTTGGCGTCCGCGAACACGCGATGGGTTCGACGATGAACGGCATGGCGCTTTACGGCGGGGTCATCCCGTTCGGCGGTACGTTTCAGACGTTTTCAGATTATATGCGGCCCGCTATCCGGCTTGCCGCTCTTTCGCACATTCAGGTCATTTACGTGTTCACGCACGATTCGATCGGGCTCGGCGAAGACGGCCCGACGCACCAATCTGTCGAGCACATTGCGGCGATGCGCGCGATCCCGAATCTTGCCGTCATTCGTCCCTGCGATGCACACGAGACCCGCGAAGCCTGGCGTGCCGCGCTCAAGCGCACGAATGCGCCGACCGCATTCGCCTATTCGCGGCAAAAGGTCGCCTTGATCGACCGGAGGGAATTTGCCGGGGCCGACGGCCTCCACAAAGGCGCGTATGTTCTCGCCGAGGCCGCGGACAAGGCCGGCAAAAAGGCCGAACCAAAGCTGATCCTCATCGCGACCGGTTCCGAGGTCGGCCTTGCGCTCGAGGCCCGCGAAAAATTGAATGCCGCCGGCACACCGACCCGCGTCGTTTCAATGCCCTGCTGGGAGTTCTTTGATGACCAATCTGCCAAATACAAAGAATCGGTCCTGCCCGCAAAAGTAAAGGCCCGCCTCGCCATCGAAGCCGGCGTCTCACTCGGTTGGTACAAATACATCGGCGACCACGGCGATACGCTGACCGTCGACCGCTTCGGCGCCTCAGCTCCGGCGGAAGATGTTTTTCGAGATTACGGGTTTACTGTCGAGAATGTCGTTAAGCTGGCAAAGAAATTGAAGTAGTTATATGAAACGGTTTTCTCTTCCGCTCATTTTCTATTTGCTGTCATCACTTGCGTACCCTCAGCCACCGCCGCCTGCTGCCGGACCAGGGGCCGGTCAGGTCAAAAAGTTTGCGGGCTGGCCGTCTATGGCTACACTTCCCGCGGCAGAACAATTCGCATCGATAGAAGGCCGTTTCAGGATCGCGTTTCCAAAAGGAATCAACGGCTTCGCCGCACTTTCACCGAAACAAACAAGAAGTAGTGCGACCGGCGAACAATATACCTGGACGTTCGCAGAAGGCGAAGTCACTCTCTTTTTCCTCGATTTTCCCGACTCTACGCTTACCGGATCGGCCTCGGATCTTGCCCGAATAACTGAGAACTCCGGGAAACAGATCATTGAACGAACCCCGAGTGCCAAAATCTTATCGGAAAACCAGACGACCGTGAACGGAGTTCCGGCTTCGTATTTCATATTCGACCTCGGAACGAACGGCTTCAAAATAATTCAGCTTTTCATTGATAGGAAACGTGTTTACCGGATCGATGCGATTTTCAAGGACCGCGCAACAGAAAAGCATCTCATGTCGACGTTCGCAACCTTCAGTTTAATTACCCAGGAGGAGGTTGATGCAGAACTCCGCAGGAGATATGAGGCTATGAAGCCGCCGCCATTGCCGCAATCTCCCGCTGTCACCCGGCTTACGACCGATGCTCAGGACGAACGGTTGAAAGGAAAGGTCAAAAAAGTGATCGAGGAGAGCGAAGACCGTTCCGGAACGTGGGGCGTGCAGGGCCGGAAGATCTCTTCTATCGAATACTACGATCAGAGCGGTGCCCTAACACAGCGAGACTTGTATGATTCGAAAGGCAAGCCATTTCAGGTCACCGTTTACGGTTACCTTGACGGCAAGCGCGTCTCGAACTACAAGACTGACAATGAGGGGAATGTCTTTACCGCGTTGGGAGCACCAAGTGCGGCTGTCGCAGTGGCTCCGAGGAAGAGCGACCCGCGATACAAATACAGCTACGAATACAAATACGAAGAGGGCAAACTCGTCGAGCGTCAAATGGTGCACAACAATGGTCGGAAAGGCATGCGTTATATTTACAAGCATTCGCCGAACCAGGTTGAAGAACTAGTCTATACAGACGAAGGAAAATTGAATCAGCGCTATTTGTCCATACTTGACGCGGACGGCAACGAGATCGAGCGAGCCGATTTCGGCGTTGTCAACTTCGAAATATATGGCGACAGAAGGTACAAGCACAGTTACGAATTTGATGCCGTAGGTAACTGGATCAAAAAGGCAACACTGAAAGAGGTGAAAGAGAACGGCGTTACAAGCTGGCAGCCCGCATATATTTCGTACCGAACGATCACCTACTATTAGCCCTTTCGTTTTTGGCTGATCGTTATTCTATACGCATGCATCTGGTTTCTCTCGATATTAAAACGCCTTCACTTCTGCTCGACATCGCTCGTGTTCGCCGCAATGCCGAGCGGATGAGCGGAAAGGCGCGCGAGTTGGGCGTCCGCCTGCGGCCGCATATCAAGACGCATAAGTGTATTGAAGTAGCAAAGATACAGACCGCCGGACACAGCGGGGCGATCACGGTCTCGACGCTTGCCGAGGCAAAGGCGTTCGCGAAACACGGTTTCAGCGACATCACATACGCGGTGCCGGTCGAGCCGGGAAAGTTTGAGCGGGCGATCGGGTTAGTTCGCGGCGGCCTTAAGCTGAACCTGCTGACCGACGATGCCGAGACGGTGAAAGCTTTGGACGCGGCGGCGGGAAAAGCCGGTGTTTCGTTCGATGTTTTCGTAAAGATCGATTGCGGAACGCATCGTGTCGGCGTTGAGCCCGACACGCCGGAGGCAGTCGAGATCCCGCGAATTATCTTCGACGCGAAAAACCTAAATTTCGCCGGAATTCTCACCCACGCCGGACATTCTTACAACGCTCGGACCATCGACGAGATCGTAGCCGTTGCGCGTCACGAACGCGATTCGATGGTCGAACTTGCCGAGCGGCTGCGTACCCAAAGCATTGAGGTTCCGACCGTCAGCATCGGCTCGACGCCGACGATGTCCACGATCGATCATCTCGACGGCATCGACGAGATCCGCCCCGGCAACTATGTCTTCTTTGATAACTTTCAGGCGACGCTCGGCAGCTGCAGATCTGAGGATACTGCACTGACCGTTCTCACCGCGGTCATTCATAAGGACGCCGCCCGCAGAAAACTCGTCGTTGACGCCGGCGCCATCGCACTTTCAAAAGACCGCGGCCCGATCGGGCTCGATCCGCATTGCGGTTATGGCCGCGTCCTTGACCTTGAAGGCAGCGACACCGGAATGCGCGTCGCCGGAATGTCGCAGGAACACGGCGAGATCGAGGCCGGCGAGAGCACTTTGTTCGACCGACTCAGCGTCGGCGACCGCGTTCGCATCCTCGCAAACCACTCATGCCTCACGGCGGCTCAACATTCGCATTACAACGTGATCGAGAACGGGGACGTCGTCGGCCGATGGGAGATCCATCGCGGTTGGTGAACTTAGAAAGCAATTAGAATAGGGTTCTCGCCTGTTTTAGCAACCTCCCTTCCAGACCCTTCTGTATTTCGTTTCCGCCTGATACGTCGGTGTTGCCCACCAAGATCGATGCGGATTCGGATTTCGGATCAAAGTCGATATAGCTAAAGAATCCGTTCTGATGGCCGCTGTGACCAATGAGTGTTTTGCCGTTTGATTCGGTGACGAAAAATATCAGGCCGATCCGCGATTGACCCGGAGGGTTGCCATCCGCTCCGGAACCGGCGTCAAGCCCCGGCGTCCACATCTCTTCGAGTGAAGAGCGTCTTAGCACCCCATCGTAAACCGCACTTTTCTTGACATCACCGATAAGAAAATTTAGATATTTCAACATATCCGACATCGGCGAATTCAATCCGCCGTTAGAAACGGTGATGCCGGTGTTTGCATCAAAGCGTCCTTCCTTTCTCTTACCGTTTTCGATGAAATACGAATGCGAGCGGTGTTTCAGCAAATGCTGCGGCGTCGTGTCGAAATAGCTGCGGTGCATCTCAAGCGGCTTAAAGATATTTTTGTCGATATAGACCTCGTAATCGTCGCCGGTGAGCTTCTCGATAATACGGCCAAGAAAGATGATCCCCGGATTTGAGTAGCTGAACTTACTGCCGGGTTTGAACAAGATCTCTGTGAACGGAAACATCGCGACAAGCTGTGAATACTCTGTCGGCTCAAACGGTTCCCAGTCCTGACCGCGATCCCACGGCCACGTCGAAGCTCGAAATCCGGCCGAGTGAGTCATTAAATGACGGATCGTTATCTCGCCCATCGAGCCGAATTTATTATGTACGTCGCGAAGCTCGGGTAGATACTTCGTCACCGGATCGTCGAGCTTCAAAAGTCCGCGATCGCGCAGCTGCATGATCGCGATGCCGGTAAACGGCTTGGTGTTCGACGCCCAATGATAGATCGTCTCGGCATCGACGCGGCGGTTCGTTTCAATATTAGCAACACCATAGTGATCTTCGGCCACCGTCTTGTTTTCTCTTATGAAAACAAAACTGCCGCCGACGATGCCCGCCTCGGAAAGCTCGCTTCGAAACGTCTCTTTGAACTTCGAGAATTTCGCGTCGGTTGTTATGGTCTGAGCGTTCATCACGTTTGCGAGGGCGAGAAAGAACAAAGCGACGGCGATCCGCGATACGTTCATTTGGCTACCTCATTGGCTTGATTTTATATGACCTGAAGATAATAATTATCGGCTCCGACTTTAACAAATCGATGGCATGGTTTCATCTCGTTTTCGGCATCCTGCTGTTCGTCGTCTTTACACAGACCGGAGCTTGTATGCGCGCCGATTTTCCCGATAAGGAAATGATGTCGCAAGAACTTCGCGTTCTGGTGCGGTCGCGGCATATCTATATACTTTTCTCCGCCTTGATCCACATCTCGCTCGGAGCCTACTTTCGGTTCGCGTCTTCTACGTGGCGAAAAGCGGTCCAGATAGCCGGTTCGGCGGTCTTGCTGGCCTCGAGCGCTCTGCTTTTCCGGGCGTTCGTCGTCGAGACCTACACTCTGCAGAATTATTCAGACCTCAGCCGATTTGGCATCTACGCTTCACTGGCCGGTGTCGCGCTTCACCTGATCGGCGGTGTTCAGCGGAAAAATTGAGCCTCGGATCGCCCACTTCCCGCAGCGCACGGGACGACCCGCTACCGCTGGCGTTTCCACGTGTTATACAATCATCTTGAATGAGTAAGTACGACGAGATGTCAGAAACACAACAGTATGCGAGCCGTGTGATCGCCGATCACGCGCGTTCGACCGCGTTCGCCATCGCCGACGGCATTCTGCCGGGAAACGAAGGCCGCAACTACGTGCTGCGAAAGATAATGCGGCGCGCGATCTATCACGGCCGCGAACATTTGGGCCTGAACGAACCGTTCTTCTACAAGGTCTGCGACCTCGTCGTCGAGAATTTCTCGGGCGCCTTTCCGGAACTCGCCGTCCAGCGCGACTTTATCGGCAAGATGGTCCGCCTCGAAGAGGAGCGCTTCGGGAATACGATGACCGTTGGGCTTAAGCGGCTCGATGAACTGTACAGTTCACTGAGCTTCGAGCAGCAGTCGATGATCAAGTTCGCCGCAGAGCGTAACAGCATCGACTTCGAACGGCTTAGCTCATTCGTGAACGAACAGGTGACCGAGGAAGACAAGGAACGTTCGCAAGCCGCTGCGTTCGCTGCGTCGGCGATGGAAACTTTCATGGCGAACAGCGAGATGCGCGAAAAAGCGATCGCGGAATCGGACGCCGCGGCCGCTGCGTTCTTGAAGCAGCTGGCACAGCTCTACGACACGTACGGCACACCACGCGACCTCATCCGTGTATTTCTGGAGGAAAAACAGATCCGATTCGAAGAGGACGATTTCAACGAGCGTTTCGAAACGGCACTTCAAGAGATACAAAAACAGTCGGGCATCGGGCAGACTCAGCGGCGATCCGAGATCTCGCCGGTCTATACCGAACTTGCCGAGGCGGTCGGAACATCGACCTTTCACGGTTACGAGACGACGCGGCTCGACGACATCGAGGTCATCGCGATCGTCAAAAGCGATCTCCGCGTCGAGGAATTGAAAGAAGGCGACGAAGGCCTGGTCATACTCCGCGAAACGCCGTTCTACGCCGAATCGGGCGGGCAGGTCGGCGATACCGGATCGCTGATCGGCGCTGCGGTTCAGGCACGCGTTCTCGACACTTTCGCACCGCTTTCCGGTCTGATCCTCCACAAATCAAGGATCGAGACCGGCTCGATAAAGGTCGGCGACAGGGTCTCGGCGGTGGTCGACGAATTCAAACGCGACGCAACACGCCGAAATCATACAGCGACCCACCTCGTCCATGCCGCGCTCAAAGAGGTTTTGGGAACGCACGTAAAGCAGGCGGGTTCGGTCGTAGCGCCTAACTATTTACGCTTCGATTTCACTCATTACCAGCCGATGAGCGACGCTGAGATCCGCGAGGTCGAAGACCTTGTGAACCGCTACATTTTGCAGAATGAACCGGTCGCCACGAACCTGATGTCGATCGACGACGCGATGCGAAGCGGCGCGGTCGCGATGTTTGGCGAAAAATACGGCTCCGAGGTTCGGGTCTTGAGCGTCGGCGACGGTAAATTCTCGATGGAGCTTTGCGGCGGGACGCACGTCCGCGCGACCGGCGATATCGGCAGTTTCAAGATCACTGCGGATGAGGCGATCGCGTCGGGCGTTCGCCGCATAAGGGCGATCACCGGCTTTGACGCCTTTGCCCGTTTCCGCGAGGATGAACACCTCATCGACCGTTCGCTCGAGGCGCTGAAGACGCAGCGAGATAATCTGCCGAACGCGATCGAAAGGCTTCAGGAAGAGGTCAAGCGGACACGAAAAGAGATCGAAGAGCTCAAGCTGAAGATCGCCACCGGCGCCGCAGGCAACGGAGCATCTGGATCGGGCGGCGATGAAGCAAAGGACATTTCCGGCGTTTCGGTCGTCGGCAAGATCGTCGACGGTTTGGATGCCAACGGCCAGCGTCAGCTTTCCGATACGCTGCTTGCCAGGCTCAAGTCAGGCGTCGTAGTTCTTGGCCGTAAGGACGAAGGCAAGGCGAGCATCATCGTCCGCGTTTCGTCTGATCTGACCGACAGGATCAAGGCCGGCAACGTCGTCAAAGAGATCGTGCCGATCCTCGGCGGCAAAGGCGGCGGACGTCCGGACATGGCCGAGGGCGGCGGGCCCGAGGTCGACAGCCTGCAGAAGGCGATCGACGCCTCATACGAATCGATCGCCCGGATGCTCGCCTAGCAAATTCAAGAAAATTCGGACGCCGTAAATCGACACAGGGTTCGGTTTACGGCGTTTCTGCATTGTTCGGCCTGCACCGCCCGGACTATTTTTTTGTGCGCCGGGCAACTTTTTTGTTCGCTCAGCCGTTTAATAAACATAAGCTGGTCTTTGAGCACCGTGCCTCACACGTTTTTGTCACAAATGTGAGCAGCACGGTGTTTCTAGTTTACGGAGACGTGTCAGAGCTTGAAAAAATGTTTACGGGAACGCAATTCGGTCGATACGAGATCCGCTCCAAATTAGGCGAGGGCGGAATGGGCGAGGTTTATGCCGCGCTCGACCCAGTCCTCGAACGAAGCGTCGCGATCAAGCTGCTGCCGACCGAATTTACCCTCGATGACGACCGCAGAAGCCGCTTTCGGCAGGAAGCAAGGGTCGTTTCGGCCTTAAATCATCCTAATATCATCACCATTTACGAGATCGGCGAGAACGAGCATGGGAGCTTTCTGGCGACCGAGTTCGTCGAGGGCACGACGCTCCGCGAGTTGATCAAACGCGAGACGCTGAGCTTGCCGCGTGTCCTGAAGATAGTCGAGCAGACGGCCAACGCCCTCGTTGCCGCTCACCACGCAGGAATAGTCCACCGCGACATCAAACCCGAGAACATAATGGTGCGCGATGATTCGATCGTCAAGGTACTCGATTTCGGGCTTGCCAAGCCGAAAGTGCCGATCGGCGACGAAGAGAATAACGAGAACAACCGGACGATTCCGGGAACGGTGATGGGCAGTGCCCGTTACATGTCGCCGGAACAGGCCCGCGGACTCGAGGTTGACGAGCGTACCGACATCTGGAGCCTTGGCGTCGTTCTTTACGAGATGCTGATGGGCAATGCTCCTTTCGACGGTGAGACTACTGCCGACACGATCGCGGCGGTGGTTTACAAAGAACCCGAGCCCTTGGTCGACCATTTGCCGAATATTCCGTCTGAACTAAGCCGGATCGTCCGAAAGGCGCTTCAAAAAGATCGTGAAGAGCGTTATCAGGACGTAAAGGACCTTGCTCTCGACATCAAAGACCTGCTGCACGAACTTGAACACGCCAACAGCGGCAACCGTTCGGGCCACACGTCCTCGTCGCCGAATTTCAGCGAGAATCCGACGATGATCCATCGGACGGTCAGCGGCAACCATCCGACCGAGCAGCATGTCGCCGTGGTTTCCGAAGGTGTTCGGCCGCACGATCGGCGAAAAGTCTCGCGGATCAGAACGGCCGTTGCGGTCAGCCTGGGCATGCTTTTGGCATCGGCGATCGGTTTTGGTTTCTATGCGTGGTTCGACAGCCCTGCCCGGTTGTCCGATACGGCTTTCGTGAAACCCCAGATCTCACGGATCAATACCGACGGCCGCGTGATGCTCCCGGCGATCTCGCCGGACGGCAAGTACGTCGCATACGTCAGCGGCGAGATCGGCAGCCGCAGCCTCGTCGTTCGCCAGATAGCGACCGACAGCACGATAACGGTCGTCCCGACGACCCCGCTTAACCTTCAGTCGATCGGGTTTTCGCCGTCGGGCGACCATATATATTACACACAGACGAATAACGATTTTACGATCAGCACGCTTTATCAGGTGCCGACGCTCGGCGGGCCGTCAAAGCGAATGATCGAGGATGTTGACAGCGCGGTCGCTTTTGCTCCGGATGGCAAGCAGTTCGCCTTTGTCCGGCACATCCCGAAAACGAACGATGACTTGATAGTGGTCGTCAATACTTCGACGCTCGAGCAGCAGGAATTCATCAGCACCGAAGCGACCGAGTACGACTTCTTCGTCCCGAAACTTGCGTGGTCGCCCGACGGGCTTCGCATCCTGACCGGCGCAGGCCTTAGACAAAGCGGTTTCGTCACACGGACCGATATCGTTGAGATAGCGGTCGGCAGCAAAGAGGTCAAAGCAATAAACAGCCGTGAGTTCTTTACCGCCGGGAACTTCGCGTGGCTTGCCGATGGCTCGGGCTATGTCTTTACCGGCCGGATGACGCAGAACGACGCGGTTCAGGTCTGGCTTGCCTCATATCCGGTCGGCCAGCTTCATCAGGTCACGAATGACCTCAACGATTACGTGGATCTCGGCATCGCCGGCGACGGACGCAGCATCGTTACCATCAAGGGCGATGCGACTGGCTCGATCTGGCGATATTCGACCGCCGATAAGACCGCGGCACAGATAACGTCTGACAGCAGAAATGTCGAGGGCAAGGGCGGCCTTTTCCAGCGAACCGACGGTGCGCTGATCTTTACGAGAAACGACGGCAAAGAGGCCGACCTCTGGCTTGCCGACGCCGACGGAAAGAACGGCAGGGCATTGTTTCAGGAGGCCGGTTTTGCGCTCGACCCAGTTGCCTCTCGCGACGGCCGCTTTGTGGTCTTCAATCTGCAGAAGGACAAACGATCGCGGATCTGGCGGATGAACACCGATGGCACGGGAGCCGTTCCTTTGACCGAGGACGACCCCGACATTATCGATCTCAGCCCGCAGATCACGCCCGACGGCAAGACCGTCATCTTTCAGCGGCGGATAGCCAACGAGGATCGGTTCAAGCTGATGAAGGTCGCGATCGATGGTGGAAAACCTGAGGTCTTTTACGAAAATGAAGCACGGGGAGTGTTTCATCCCCGGATCTCGCCCGACGGTAAACGCATCGCTTTTGCCAGTTACGACATGGCGACCTTCGGCAAGACGCTTCACATCGCGACCATCGACGGTGCGAATTTCGGCAAGGTCGAACGCGATGTCGAATACAATCTGATAAATGGTTTCGTCTGGGCGCCGGACAGCAGAGAATTGACCATCCTGACCAATCGCGGAGGTTCGCAGAACCTGTGGCGGCAGCCGATCGACGGTTCGGCGGCAGCACCGATCACCGATTTCAAGTCGGGGCGAATATTCAATTATCAATGGTCGAGCAACGGCAAGGATATTCTGATCGCCCGCGGCTCTGTCAATAACGATCTGATACTTATCCGTGACGGGTTGATCGGAGATGGCACCAGCGACGTTACAAAAAGGCAAACGGGCTCGCGGCGCCGGGCAAACTCATGATCGGCCTTTTGCTATATCGCGAACGCCTTCGAGCAGCCGATCGATCTCATCGCTTGTCGTGTAAAGGCTGATGCCTGCACGCACTAACCCCTGCTCGGCGACACCCAATCGCTCCAATACGGTCGAGGCATAAAAATCTCCGTGCGAGATGAAGATGCCTCGGCCGGTCAGCGCCTTGCTGACCTCGCTCGACGGAATGCCGCCAACGGTGAATGAGACCAGAGAGGTTCTTTTCGCTTCTGGGCCGGGCCCGTAAACCCGGACGCCTTCGATCGACGACAGCCCGTGCCAGAGCATCCGTGTCAACGGAGCGTCCTTTTCATGCATCCGGGCGAACCCATCAGCGAGCCGTTCCCTTCGGGTCGGGCCCTGGCCGAGCGACGCGATGAAATCAACGGCGGCCCCGGCACCGACGATCGACTCATGGCTTTGGGTACCGGTCTCTGCCCGATCGGGCGCGTTGTCCGGAGCCGGACGCAGTTTCGGAAAATCGGCGGTCTCTAAAAGTCTCTTGCGGCCGTACATGATACCGATGTGCGGCCCATAGAATTTGTAGGCCGAGCAGGCAAGAAAGTCGCAGCCTATCGCACTGACGTCGATCAGGTTATGCGGCGCAAAATGAACAGCATCGACGAAGCTCATTGCGCCCGCTTCTCTCGCCATCGCGCATGCGGCTGAAACATCGCTTATCGTTCCGATCGCGTTTGACGCCGCCCCGATCGCAACTACCCTCGTCCGTTCATTAAGCAGGCCGGGCAATTCGTCGAGCAAAAGCTGCCCGCTCTCGATATCCATCGGCAGCACACGGATCACCACGCCGCGATCCGTCTCAAGCGACCGCCACGTATCGACGTTCGCGTGATGGTCAAGCTCGGTCACCACGATCTCGTCGCCGGTGGCAAACTGACGCCCGAGCGCACGTGCCAGATGAAACGTCAGCGTCGTCATGTTCTGGCCGAAGACGACCTCGTCCGGAGTAGCGTTGAAAAGATCGGCAAACGCTTCGCGTGCACCTGCGATCATCGCATCGGTCTCGTCGCTCGTCGGATAACCCCAATGCGTGTTGGCGTTATGATCATAGAGATAATCGGTCATCGCTTCGACGACCGGTCGCGGCACCTGCGTACCGCCCGGCCCGTCGAAATATGCAACGGGCCACCCGGCATGGGTTCGGGACAACGCCGGAAAATCGTCACGGATATCTGAAAGTGATCTTGGTGTTTGCGGTGAGACCTGCATATTCATTCAGTCGGCAGCGAGCATCATTTTCGACACCGAACACTTTAACCGATAGTTCGGGGACGTCAAACTCGTCGGCGAATTTGGGCTTACGAAAGTAGCGGAATTACGTTAATCTTAATGCGAAAGAATGCTGCCTGTACAAACCGCTGAAACGCAACAAATGGAGATCGTCTCGGTCAATCCCGCGACCGGCGACGAGATCGGCCGGCTGCCGGTGACACCGCCCGGTGAAGTTCGGGCCGCGGTCGTTCGTTCGCGCGAGGTCTTCCTTGATTGGAGATCGACGGCCTTTGCCGAACGAAAGCGGTTGGTGATGAAGGCACGCGAGTTGATACTCGCCGAAATGGACGAGATCGCCAGGCTTATATCCGACGAATCGGGCAAGCCGGTGGCCGAGGCACTTTCGATGGAGATCGCACCGGTGCTCGACCTGATGCAGTATTTTGCAAAGAAGACCGAAAAACTGCTTCGTCCCCGAAATGTCGGCATCGGCCTTTATGGCCTGCTCGGCCGGTCGTCAAAGATCATTTACAAACCGCTCGGCGTCGTCGGCATCATTCCGGCGTGGAACTATCCGTTCTCGATACCGCTCGGCGAGGCGGTAATGGCGGTGATGGCTGGCAACACAGTTGTCATCAAGCCTTCAGAACTTACTCCGTTCGTTGGGCTGAGGATCGGCGAGATCTTTGAGAAAGCCGGCTTTCCCGATGGCTGCATACAGATCGTCACGGGCGGCGGCGAGACGGGCGCGGCCCTGGTCGATTCCGCACCGGACAAGATAATGTTCACCGGCTCGGTCGCGACAGGGAAAAAGATCCTCGCGGCCGCGGCAGAGAATATGACCTCGGTAGTTCTCGAACTCGGCGGCAAGGACCCGATGGTCGTTTTTGATGACGCCGATCTCGAACTCGCCGCTGCCGGTGCCGTTTGGGGAGCTTTCTGCAATTCCGGCCAGTCGTGCTCGTCGGTCGAACGGCTTTATGTTCAGGAAGGCGTTGCCGATCGGCTGACAAAGCTCATCGTTGAAAAGACGCGTGAATTGAAACAAGGCCCGGGCAACGCCGAGGATGTATCGATCGGCGCGATGTCCTCAGAACGGCAGATCAAGATCGTCGAAGACCACGTTAACGATCTCAGAGAATGCGGCGCGACGATCGAGATCGGCGGAAAGCGGAATCAGGCCTTCGCGGGAACTGACGCGAACTTGTTTTTTGAACCGACCGTCATCAGCGGCGCCGCAAACGAGATGCGCGCGATGCAGGAAGAGACCTTTGGCCCGACCCTTCCGATCGCGACCTTTAAGACCGAGGAAGAGGCGATCGCGCTTGCCAATGATTCCGAATTCGGATTGACCGCTAGCGTCTGGACGAGCGATCGTTCGAGAGGCCGCCGTGTTGCCGAGCGTATCGAAGCGGGTTCCGTGTGCATCAACGAAGTGTTGTATACGCATGGCATCGGGCAAACGCCCTGGGGCGGCTTTAAGAACAGCGGACGCGGGCGCACGCATGGGCTCGAGGGCCTGATGGAACTCGTCCAGCCGCAGCACATCCACACCAACCGCATCGCACTGCTGCCGGACGCCTGGTGGATGCCCTATTCACCGACCGCCGTCGAGACCTTTCGCGGCTTTGCTGCCAAGTTCGCCTCGGGCTCGCTGCTCAAGACCGCGACCCTGCTGCCGCAGCTGTGGAAGCGCATTCGTGAACTGAAGAAATAGTACCAACCACCGATCTGATCAGACTATGAGAACCCCGACAAGAGCTCTCATCATCGAACAACTGACCGCTCGCCTCTCGATGCCGCGCGTTCAGATATCGATAATGCTCGCGCTGACAGCGTTTGCGGCGTTCATCACCTCGGCGATCCTGCTTCGTCTTGATATGACGTCGATGGCCATTCGATATCCGATCGCTGTGATCGTAGGTTATTGCGTCTTTCTCGTTCTGCTTCGCATTTGGATATGGATGCAGAGCGACGAGCCCGTGGGCGATGTCTCGATCGACGGCGTCGGCGATCTTCTGATACCGAACATCAATATCGGCGGCGGATCGGGCCAGCAGCCGGTCTTCGGCGGCGGCGGCGATTTTGCCGGTGCAGGTGCTGGTTCGGGCTGGTCGGAGGGCGACACACCGGCGGCCGCTCCGGTCGGTCTCATGTCCGGCTCATCGTCGGGCGGTTCGTCGTCGGGCTCGGGCGGCATCGGCGGGATCGACGTCGACCTCGACGACGGCGTCGCCCTGCTTGTCGTGCTGGTCGTTTTGGTTCTCGTTTTCAGCGCGCTGATCTACGTCGTTTGGATCGCGCCCATCCTTTTCGCCGAGCTAATTATTGACGCCGCGGTCGTCGGCAGCCTTTACCGCCCGATCAGGAATATCGAACGCCGACATTGGCTGATGACCGCGCTAAGGAAGACGGCCATTCCGGCGGTGATCATTACGATACTCTTTGCGATCGCGGGTTTTGTGATGCAGGCCGCCGAACCGGACGCCGTCACGATCGGACAGTTTCTCAACGCAGTGCTTTGACTTACGCTCGGAGGGATCGGATATGCGCTTTCCGGCATTTTTTGTAGGCCACGGCAATCCGATGAACGCGCTTGCCGACAACGGATACACACAAGCGTGGTCGGCTATCGGCCGCTCGGTTCCAAAACCGAACGGCGTTCTCTGCATCTCGGCTCATTGGTACATTCCGGCCGTCGCGGTGACGGCGATGGAGCGCCCGCGGACGATCCACGATTTCGGCGGGTTTCCGCGCGAGCTTTTTGAGTTTCAATATCCGGCTCAGGGTTCACCCGATCTGGCCTCGCGTGTAAACGAACTTCTGGGCGGCGCGGCGGCCTTCGATACCGGCCGCTGGGGACTCGACCACGGTACCTGGTCTATCCTTTGCCACATTTTTCCCGATGCCGATGTTCCGGTCGTCCAGCTATCGATAAACGAGACCGAACCGGCGGCATTCCATTACGAACTCGCCGCGAAATTGCGGCCGCTAAGAGATGAAGGCGTCCTTATCGTCGGCAGCGGCAATCTTGTTCACAATCTTCACGCCTATGCATGGGGCGATCAGTCGCGTGAGCCCTTCGATTGGGCTCTGCGGTTCGAACAAAAGGCTCGTGAATTGATGGCGGCCGGCGACCATGCTCCGTTGATCGGGTACGAAACGCTCGGCCAGGACGCTTTGCTTTCCGCACCGACGCCGGACCATTACCTTCCGCTCCTGTACGTGCTCGCGCAACAGCAGGCAGGCGATGATGTCAGTTTTCCGGTCGAGGGATTTGACGGCGGCTCGATCTCGATGACATCGGCCCGGATCGGCTGAACCCCTGGCGAGCAAAGTCAGTGGCAAATTGTATAATCGGACCAGACAGATAATTAAGGAGAACGAACAATGGGAGATACGATCAAAATATTAGGAATTTCGGGGAGCCTTCGCAAGGGTTCATACAACACTAACGCTCTTCGTGCGGCGGCCGGCCTCGCGCCCGAGGGTGTCGAGATAGAAATTTACGACCTCAGCGGCATTCCTGAGTTCGTACAAGATCAGGAACCGTCGGCAAAGGTCATCGAATTCAAGCAGAAGATACGCGAAGCCGACGCGATACTGATCTCGTCGCCGGAATATAATTATTCGGTCCCGGGCGTCCTGAAAAATGCGATCGACTGGGCTTCGCGGCCGTACGGCGACAGCGCCTGGGAAGGCAAACCGGCGGCGATAATGGGAGCCTCGACCGGCGGCATCGGTACCGCCCGCATGCAGTATCACCTTCGGCAGATAATGGTCTTTCTGAATATGTTTCCGCTCAATCGGCCCGAAGTGATGATCAGCACATGCGCCGATAAATTTGATGCTGAAGGCGTTCTGACAGACGAGAAGACAAAAGAGATAATCGGAAAGATGCTTGCCGCATTGGCCGATTGGACCCGAAAGCTCAAATAGCGGAACAGCATGATCGGGCCTGCAAAAAGCCGATCAATTCAAACTCGATCGATAAACGGCCGCAGATGCCGAACAGGCCGCTCGCGGCCGTCAGCCATTGTCGATCCTCGGCCGCCGCCGAACGGCACCTTCGGGGACGATCATGCAACAGAGGTTAATAACGTTACGGATAACCGAGTGCAGATGATCGATGATCCATTTTCAAAACGCGCATCAATCGCTACTTCGGTGCATCCATTTGTTATCCGGCAATGTCACAAGCCAGTTCGAGCACGTGACGATCGTAACTGTTTTTTGAATCCCACAAAGACGCACGCGTTCCTGGCGGGATTGCCATGTTTGCAATCGTTGCCTTCAGGCGGTGCTTCTCGAACTCAATAATCTCTGCGAGTTTTTTGTCCGGAATTGTGAATGCATACGTAATCCAAGCCCGACGAATGTCCGTATCCAATCGACCGACTATCACCGCGCCGGGAACATTCCGCGGAACGTGTAGTTCAATGTCTTTTTCGGTAATGAAAAGGGAAATCGTTCCAACGGAGTCGAGCGGTGGCGTTTCCAGCCACGTTATCTTTTCGTCATCCGTACTCGCAGATATCCGCAATTCGGATTCTGGGATTAGGATTTGGATTGCGCAAACAACCGCATCTTCGGGTAGCCTCCATTTTTCAATATGGCGGTCATTGCGACCGAACCGTTCGTCGGCTTTCTCGGCATATTCTTTAGTGAATCCGAATTGGCATTTTCTATCTTTGTGGAAGCTGGCCTTGTAGATACCACCTAGGCATCGGTTCGCCACATAGATATCGCCTTTCGGAATGCTCCAAATACGCCATATCCCACTTTGACGTTTGCTGGGTGATCCAATCGCAAGCCTAAATTGTTGTTTTGCCATCGGCGAAGCCCCGATTTATATTTGAGCACGATTCAATTCGGACAGGCGAATCTGCGAATTGGTTCGCGACGGGATACCGGTTGAGCAGAGCGGCGCGCACACCGCTGTATGAGCTTGACACATTATCCATCACACATCCCCTCCAGTAATTTATTATGCCGCTACTCAACCACCGACAGACGGATTTGCTGTCCATCCTCGATGCCTTGAATCTGCGCGTGGATTTCACCTGTAACGCGCACGTGCTCAAGGGCGGAGAGGGGAAAGCGATTCGCCGCAGCGTAACTCCCTTCTCTAAAAACCGGAAGGATCGTGAACCCGAAACATTGCCCGGGAGCCAGGCTGCGACCTGAGTTGAGCAGTTCCTCAATCACCGGCGTCAGCAGCAAGTCCTCGGCCTGCTCAGTATTCTCAAGCAATGTCTCAAACTCCGCGATCGTGCCGGCAATTCGGGTCAGGTTGCCGAAGCCCGTATCGAGACGGAATATCTCGCCAGATTCGTGCGCCAAAAAGACATCGCCAGAGGCGCTAACCATTAACGGATTCCATTCGTCGTCGCGAAGCAGCCAAGACCACGAGTCTAACGCCGAGCGTACCTCGCTAAGATCGGCGGAGGATACTACGAGGCGCCTATCGAGTGGCATATCTAACGTTTAACTCCAATGTCGTTGATAATACTCACGGTTCTTCGTATTATCAAGGACTATTCAGGCTGGTCAAAGGAATGGAACAGGCGTAGTTACTCTGCCAAAGACAAGGCTTGACCGGCTCGAGAAAGCACAGCCGCATATGACCGACACGCAGCCGGATTTTATTCCTCTTGATTTTGTCGAGCTCGGTTCGGGCGAGCAGTTGAAACGCGCCGATGAGTTTTTTGAGATATTGAGTCGGCGCCGGACGGTCCGCGAATATTCCGACCGCGATGTGCCTCTCGAATTGATTGAAAAAGCTATCGCGACCGCCGGAACGGCGCCTTCGGGTACGAACATGCAGCCCTGGCGGTTCGTCGTTGTTCGTGACGCGGCGATAAAAAGCAAGATACGCGAGGCGGCCGAAAAAGAAGAGCGCGAAAGCTACCATGGCAGGATGAGCGAGAAATGGCTGCGGCGGCTTGCCTCGCTCGGGACCGACGAAAACAAACCGTTCCTTGAGATCGCACCTTGCCTGATCGTCGTCTTCCGCATCACCTCGGTCGAAGAGAACGGCGAAACCGAGCCGACGTATTACTCACAGGAATCTGTCGGTATCGCTGTCGGGCTGCTGCTCGCCGCTCTCCACAACATGGGCCTCGCGACGCTCACCCATACGCCCTCGCCAATGAAGTTCTTACAGGAGATCCTCGGCCGCCCGCGAAACGAGGTGCCGTTCGTCCTCATCCCGGTCGGCTTTCCCGCCGACGGTGCAACGGTGCCGAACATCGAACGCAAGCCGCTCGACGGGATCATGCAGGTAATATAGTTCTTTTTTCGCGAACGGCGAGGGGGCGGCAGAGGGCGTTTTGAACTGCAGCATTGTCGATACGAGCGGGTTAGTTCGCCGTTCTGACGCGGGCAGAAAAATCGCTGATGAGATGCGCAAGCTGTGCGGGGTCGCCCTCAAGCTGCACCATATGCCCGGCCCTTGGCAAAAAGACCGCCTCGGTCCCGTATGCTTCCGCAGTCGCTCGCACCGACGCAGCGGAGACCATAAAGTCGTCCTCGCCGCCGATGACGAGTACGGGGCAATTCACGGCCTTCGGGTCGGGAAGCAAAGTGTTCATTTGATTTCCGGCACGCCACGATTCCTCTTCAACGCCCGCCATGAAGTTTTGTATAACGCTCTCCGGCGTATGCCGCGAAAATAACAGCGAGCGGCAAACGCCGGCATCGCGATAAAGATGAGCGAAGCTCTGCCGCCGCATAGCCCCAATGAAGCGAAATGGGTGCCGGAAGAACATACGTGTTCCGTCGCGCCGCATTCCGCCGACCGGCGACGATGCGAGCAGAACAAGTCCCTTTAGGTCGTTTCGGCCTGCCGCAAGCTGTACAACGAGCCCGCCCATTGAATGCCCGATAAGAATTTCTGCCGTGGGAAAATGCTTGAGCGCACGCGAAACGTCATCAACGTAATCTTCGATCCCGAAGCTCTGCAGATCTTTCCTGCCGCCGCTCTTGCCGTGCCCTCGAAGCTCGACCGCGACGCTCGTTATGCCCTTTGACGCAAGCTCGGTCATAACTCCCCGCCAGACGGCGTGCGTCGAATTTGCACCATGGACCAGCAGCAATGTCGGAAGCTCACCGGTCCGCACCGCGTTCAATTCCGGCTGCAGGTCCAACGCAGGTATCTGCTGGCTAAATAACTCCATTTCGCCCAATGCCCGATCCATGATGTTGAGCAAGATGCCAAGTCTGTCACCCGGCCGAAGACATGATCTCGATCATTTAAGGGTCGTCTAAGCAGACACCAACCTGGCGAACTCTCCGCGTATCGGCGATACCTCGCCGCCTTCGTAGAACCGCAGCAGCTCATCGTGCGAGACTCCGGCCCGGTGTCCGGCGAGCATCTGGTCAGGATCGTATTCGACGCCGATCGGATTGGCGTCAAACCGCGTGGCCATAAGTTCGCTTGCGTCTTCGCTTGAGTCCATTAGGTCGACCTGAAACTCCATCTGGTTTCCGTCGGGGTCGGCGTAGTACATTGAGACCGTCACGCCATGGTGAACGCACCAGTAAGGCGAGATGCCCTTTTCCTTGAGCGAAGCGTAGTTCTCCAAAAGAGCATCAACCGAACCAAGCGTGTACCCGACGTGGTCAACGCCGATAGCTCCGCTCTTCTCGGTCTCGCCGCCGTTCGGCTGCAGGACGTTCATATCCGCGAACGCGAAGCGATGATGCTCGTCATCGTAGGTCATGAACGCAAGCGCCGGATTTTTATACTGAATGCGGGCATCGAAAACGGTCGAATACCATTCCAGCATTTCCTGAAAGCGACGGGTCCGGTAAACAATGTGAGCAAATTTTGTAGGTGCTGCCAATGGCATAGGACCTCCTGTTGAGTTAGTGATGAGGGAACGATCGTCCGGTTAATCGATCAAACTGTCATCGCGAATCCGCCATCCGGCGTCAGGGTCGTGCCGGTTATGAAGCTTGCCTCGTCTGAACAAAGGTACAGGATAGAAGACGCGATCTCTTCCGGCTTGCCAACGCGTCGGACGTGCACCTGCGGCACCATCGCATTGTCGAAGATCTCGTCACCGATGATGCCGCGGATCCGGTGATGCATCGGCGTATCGACAAACCCCGGGCAAACGATGTTGACCCTGATGCCGTGCGGCGCAAGTTCGGCCGAGGCGCTTGTCGTCAATCCGACCTGACCGTGCTTTGACGCAACATACGCAGCTCCTCCTCCGAAACCGAGGAAAGAGTTTACCGATCCCACATTGACGATCGCTCCGCCATGTCCGCCAGCGAGCATCGCCCGGGCCTCGTATCGCAGGCAGAGATAATTACCTTTCAGGTTGATGTCGAGAACGCGGTCCCAGTCGTCCTCCTCGAGATCGGCGATGTATGCGATCACCCCTTCGATGCCTGCATTATTGACGGCATAGTCGAGACGCCCAAAGGTATCGATCGCGTGGGCGACCATTCGCTCGACTTCCTCGGCTTTCGACACGTCCGTCTTGATCGCTGTCGCCCTTCCGCCGGCTGCTTCGATCTCGGCCACCAGCGAGTCGAGTTCCTCCTGTCTCCTCGCCGCAAGCACGACGCTCGCTCCCTTTGCCGCAAAGGCCTGGGCGGTCGCCCTCCCGATCCCACTGCTCGCTCCTGTGATGAGTGCTACTTTATCGTTCATTGACATATTAATTCCTCGTTTGCGCTGCTCTAGCTACTTCCGGTCTCCTCGCGAACGCCGGATTGCTTTTCCCGGGTTAACGCCTTCCACGATATTTTCGTCCCGGACGATGAAAACGCCGGCGACCAGCACGTGACGAATACCGGTTGAGTATTGCGCCGGGTTCTCGAATGTAGCGCGGTCGATGACCGTCGACGGGTCGAAAATGGTGATGTCGGCATCCGCCCCGACCTTGATGCGGCCTTTAAGGCGCATCGACGGGACCGCTTTCTCCAAACGCTGCGCAGGCAGCAGCGACATCTTGCGTATCGCGTCCATCAGCGACACGACCTTTTGCTCGCGAACGTAGCGGCCAAGTACGCGGGCAAAGGTTCCAACGCCGCGTGGGTGGCCCTTTCCATTCTCAAGCCGCCCATCGCTGGCGACCATCACACGCGGGTTAGCGGCGGTCAGGCGCGCGACCTCTTCCGGTATCGCATGACCGATCACCGGCCCGCCCTCTATGCGGTAGCGAGCGAAAGATTCCGCCGTTAGTCGTTCGCCGGTTGCCACCCACTGCAGGTCCTTGTATGTGATCCCGAAATTCTCCTGCCAGCCATCGTTGTAGAGGGCCGATTCGATTCGGGTCTGCGTTGCGGTGTAGGGATAGGCCTCGGTCGTTACGTCCATGCCGCGTCCGGCGGCGCCTTCGATCATTTTCACGCAGGTGGCCGTTTGAGCCAGGCACATGCTGTTAATGTGCACGACATGCAGCGAGGCACCTGTTCCCGCGGCGGCCGCTAGTAATTCCTGCAGTCCTGCGATCCCGCTTCCCGGCTCCTTCGCGCCGGCAAAACGCATGTGAACGTAGTTCGCAACACCGCGCTCGGCCGCAAGCGCGAAGAGATCAAAGACCTCGGCCCGCGTCGTCGTCGGCACGTAATTGATGCCAAAGCCGATACCGAGACCGCCTTCGTCGAGGCCCTTTTTGATCAGATCGGTAATCTGACGGACCTCGTCCGGTGTTGAAGCGCGATTGATCGCATTGTCGCGCGGAAGAAAGGCCCCGGTGTCCTTCATCACGGCCATCTTTGCCGGGATGTGCCCAACCGCCGCGCCGAAATTGATGAGCGACTTGCCCTCGCGCGCGGCGTACCACGGCGCCACAGGCGAGACGCCTACCTCCATCTCGAGCGCGGTCGTCACGCCGTCGCGCGCCTGATAACGATGGTTCTCATCATCCATCCCGTGCGCGTGCAGATCGATAAAGCCGGGTGCGATGACCAGGCCTTTTGCGTCGATCACCGTCTTCCCTCGCAAAGGCCGGGTTGAGATCGCCGCGATCTTGCCGTTGCGAATTCCGACGTAGCGAACCGCATCAAGATTCGATTCCGGATCCATCACCCGGCCATTGGCTAGCACGACGTCGAACCCAGCGGCGCTCTGCGCCCTTACGACAGATGCCGGTATCGCAAGCAGCGTGATCAAAAACGTTACGGTGGCGGCGGACAAGACGGTGCGAATACGTGAGCTATGACTCATGGCGCTTTCTCTCCTTTTGAAGTTTTCCATCCTCATTTTCTATTCCGGGATCCCGACTCGTTTGACCAATTCCTTAAATCGCGGGTCGTCTCGCACGAAGTCCCATACATAATTTACTTTGAGGTTAAGCACCGCCATTGAACGCTCATCGTATGCTTTGTTCAAATATTCGATCGTCTTATCTTTGTCTTTGAGATATGCGTAAGCATAGGCATAGTTAATAGCCAAAACGTATTCGTTCTTGTCCTTTTCCTTTTTATCGTTAAGGAACTTGAGCTGTTCGTCACCCCACCGTTTTACCACAGCTTCCCAGCCGCCTTTTTCGTAAATGTTTTTCGTCTCTTGAATTTCTTCGGGTTTGGCCCCGCCTGCCTTTTCAGCAAGCAACAATTCTTCGAATGCTTCCATATATTTGCCTTGAGCCTCAAAAATAGTGGAGTTGGTAAAATGAAGATCCTCCTCATTTGGGAACAGCTCATTGATCTTCTTATTTTGCAGAAATGCTTCGTCAAATCGCTTGGTTTGTTGCAAAACTGATACCATTTGTCGGTTAATGATCATCGAAAACGGGTCGAGTTCCAGGGCTTTTGACATTTCCCTGATCGCTTCGTCCTGCCTTCCGCCGAGAGATAGCAGCTCGCCATACCATTGACGAGCCGTTGCGTATTTTGGATTTAGTTCAATTGCCCGTTTGAACGCTTTTTCCGCACCTGCCCAGTCATAGTCGTAGTAAAATATCGCCTCACCGAGAGAAGCGTGTGCCTCCGCCAAATTCGGGTCAATTTCGAGAGCCTTGAGTGCCGCCTGCTTGGCTTGCGGCATATACTCGTTCGGTCTGAAATTGCCGTAAGCCGGAAACAAGGAATATGTATCGGCTAACCCGCTATAGGCAAGGGCGTAGTTCGTGTCTTTTTCGATGGCTTGTTTGAAAAACTCAAGTGCCTTTTCAAATTCCTTTGCCTCCCGTTTGTTCCAATGGTAACGACCTTGCAGATAAAGTTGATAGGCTTCGTTGTTGTCGGTGTATTTCTTCGCCAACTTTTGCTCGCTTTCGCCCGAGAGTTTTAGCTGCAGTTTGCTGACGATCTCGGCGACCATCTCGCGTTGGGTGGTCAATAGTTCTGAGAGTTTCCGTTCATACTGCTCGCCCC